>OBAR01000098.1_pt1 | contig 120398 bp, 76 predicted proteins | sample 1517911 | NCBI WGS metagenome assembly OBAR01 (sample SAMN04571709, study PRJEB22368) | human gut metagenome | biome: human gut; material: stool | host: Homo sapiens | place: Luxembourg | collected 2012-10-26
AATTGAATATGTTGGACCGGGCGACCAGACCGGTCTCCCCTGCACCGTGGGTATTTCCCAGTTGTCACAATGACACCGTTTTCCCGGTTTTAGCATCACATTTTCCCGATTTTCCGTTTTCAGCTAACGCACAAATCCGCAAATTCGTCCCTTCTGGAAAATCGCGCGTTAAATATTTTAAGAGACGTTCGTCAGAACGCATCAAAATAAACCGTTATTCACATAATTATACCGTTCCTAACACAGAAAAAGCGTCCGCCGCCCCCCTTTTTACGGTCGAAAGCACCTGTGATTGGTTTCGTACGGACGCGTCCGCACCACCGTACCGACGTGTCCGCACGCTCGTAGTCGTTCGTCCGTACGAAAACAGCCACCTGTCCCCATTTTTTAGCGACCGAAGGGGCACGATTTCCGATGTGTGAAATTGCGCCATTCCGTGTGAAAAGACCGACGGAAGGGAATAAATACAGAGAAGAATACGGCAAAAGGAAAGGAAACGGACGGAAAAACCGTCCATGTGCATTTCACAAATCGCCCGAGAAGCCCCTTCCCGGTCACCAACTCGTATTTTGCCGCAACGAAGGAGCTTCTCAGGCGGTTCGTTTGACGTTTTGACAGAATGACAATCAGAGGTGATTGGATTAAAAAATCTTATCGGACGGGGGCACCCTTGCACAATCACTTGCCGCCACTTATTTTTACGCCCAAAAAAGAATATGAAACGTTGTGTGCTTCAGGCTCTCACGCAGAGCCTTTCCCGCCTCCTCCTCGCCCTCGCAGCGTTGGGGCTCCCCCTCCTCCCCGTCCGTGCCACCACCGGGAACGAAGATGACACGCCACACCACCGCATCGACCTGACAGGCAACATCCTGACGGAAGACCTCTGGCAGGTCGGAGTGGGTTATCACTGGATGGCGCTGCCCTGTGTCGGTATCGGCGGTGCCGTCGGTTTCTGGGGAACGTTGGACACGGAAGGTACCCCAAGCGGCAAAGGGTGGGCAGTCACCGACGACCCAAAGTCCCCCACCAACCTCTACCTCCGTCCGTCGGTCTTCCTCGTGTCCCCACCCCTCCTGCGGACACACTTCACGGACTTCCATCTCACCGGAGAAGCCGGACTGATGCTGAACATCCCCTACGAACGGGTAGACATCACACGCTACGACGGGGTACCGGGCATCCCGACCGACTATGACCACATCAGCAGCCACAAGGGGCGCATCCATGCCTTCGAGCTGCGCGTGGGCGTCTCCTCCGGCATCGATGACGGACTGACCCTCTCCGTCGGCTACCAGCTCTCCACCCTCGACCCCTACGCCATGCGGCGGGACCTCTCCTACGAGGGGGTACGGTTCGACACGTTCTACCCCAAGGCGCGTGTCCAGCACGGTGCCTACCTCTCGCTCTCGATTTACCTGTAAGCCCTCCCGATGCGGGGGCCGCTTTCTTCCCGACATGCCCTGCGCCCGTCCGGATGCTAATATTCCTTCATTTTCCCGAAAAGACGGACGAAAAAGCAAGGGATTCCGCGACAAATTGACTATTTTTGCGCAATATACATGAACAGTGGAACAACAGCTATGAGCGATAACATCCAAGACACAGAGACACCAACCAACGAACATTCGGACTATCGGCCTGCCGACACACGCGATGACAACGTGCGCCACCAACTGAGCGGCATGTACCAGAACTGGTTTCTGGACTATGCCTCCTACGTGATCCTGGAACGTGCCGTGCCGCACGTGAACGACGGACTGAAGCCCGTGCAGCGCCGTATCCTCCACTCCATGAAGCGGCTCGACGACGGACGCTACAACAAGGTGGCAAACATCGTGGGACATACGATGCAGTTCCACCCGCACGGCGACGCCTCCATCGGCGACGCCCTGGTGCAGCTGGGTCAGAAGGAGCTCCTTATCGACCATCAGGGAAACTGGGGAAACATCCTCACGGGCGACGATGCAGCGGCTCCGCGTTACATCGAGGCACGCCTGTCGAAGTTCGCCCTCGACGTGGTGTTCAACCCGAAGACGACGGAATGGAAGCTGTCCTACGACGGACGCAACCGCGAGCCCATCACGCTCCCGGTGAAGTTCCCGTTGCTGCTGGCGCAGGGTGTGGAAGGTATCGCCGTGGGACTCTCATCGAAGATACTGCCCCACAACTTCAATGAGCTGTGCGACGCCGCCATAGCCTACCTGCACGGCCAGCCGTTCCACCTCTATCCGGACTTCCAGACGGGCGGTTCCATCGACGTGTCGCGGTACAACGACGGCGAACGGGGCGGCAGCGTGAAAGTCCGTGCGAAAATCAACAAGCTGGACAACAAGACGCTCGTCATCACGGAGATTCCCTATGGCAAGACCACTTCGACCCTGATAGACTCCATCCTCAAGGCAGTGGAGAAGGGCAAAATCAAGATACGGAAGGTGGAGGACAACACGGCGGCACATGCCGAGATACTCGTCCACCTGGCACCGGGCGTGTCGTCGGACAAGACGCTCGACGCGCTCTATGCCTGCACAGACTGCGAGGTGAACATCTCGCCCAACTGCTGCGTCATCGACGACAAGAAGCCCCACTTCCTCAGTGTGAGCGACGTGCTGCGCAAGTCGGTGGACAACACCCTCAACCTGCTGCGGCGCGAACTGGAGATACGCAAGGGAGAGCTGCAGGAGAGCCTGCACTTCGCCTCCCTCGAGAAGATATTCATCGAGGAGCGCATCTACAAGGACCGTCCGTTCGAACAGGCGGAGGACATGGATGCCGCCTGCGCACACATCGACAAGCGTCTGACCCCCTTCTACCCGCAGTTCATCCGCGAAGTGACGAAGGACGACATCCTCCGCCTGATGGAAATAAAGATGGGACGCATCCTCAAGTTCAACAGCGACAAGGCGGACGAGGCCATCGCACGCATGAACGAGGAGATAGCCGAAATCGACAAGGAACTGGGCAACATGGTCGAGGTCACCTCGCGCTGGTTCCGGATGCTCAAGCAGAAGTACGGCAAGGACCATCCCCGCCTCACCGAAATACGCAGCTTCGACACCATCGAGGCTACCAAGGTGGTGGAGGCGAACGAGAAGCTGTACATCAACCGCGACGAGGGCTTCATAGGCACGAGTCTGAAGAAGGATGAGTTCGTGGCGAACTGCTCGGACATCGACGACGTCATCCTCTTCTACAGCACGGGCAAGTACAAGATTGTCCGCGTCCCCGACAAGATGTTCGTGGGGACGGACCTCATACACATCGATATCTTCAAGAAGAACGACAAGCGCACCATCTACAACGTGGTCTACCGGGACGGTGCCCAAGGCGACTACATGATCAAGCGCTTCTTCATCACCGGCATCATACGCGACCGCGAATATGACTGCACCTACGGCAAGCCGGACTCGAAAGTGGTCTACTTCACAGTCAACCCGAACGGGGAGGCAGAGGTCATCAAGGTCACGCTGAAGCCTGTCCCCCGCCTGCGACGCATCACCTTCGAACGCGACTTCGCCGAGGTCCCCATCCGTGCGCGTGGTGCCCGCGGCAATCTGCTGACGCGGAACGAGATTCACAAGATTGCGCTGAAGCAGCGTGGCGGTTCGACGTTGGGCGGACGGAAGGTGTGGTTCGACACCGACGTGCAACGCCTGAACTACGACGGACGCGGCAAGTACCTGGGAGAGTTCCAGAACGACGACCAGATTCTCGTGGTACTCAAGAACGGCGACTTCTACACGACGGACTTCGACGAGAACAACCACTTCGAGCGTAACCTGAGCTTCCTCGAGAAGTTCGACCCGACGAAGGTGTGGACGCTCGCCCTCTTCGACCACTCCCAGAAGGGGCACCTCTACCTGAAACGCTTCGTCTTCGAGAGCACGGCACGTCACCTGAACTACATGGGCGACAACAAGCGCAACGAACAGGTACTCCTCACCGACGAGTGTTATCCGCACCTGCAGGTGGTCTTCGGGGGCGAAGACAGCTTCCGCGAACCGCTCGACATCGAGGCGGAAGAGTTCGTCGCCCAGAAAGGCTTCCGTGCAAAAGGCAAGCGGGTGACCTCCTACCAGGTCGCCGCCGTCAACGAGCTGGAGCCGACACGCAAGCCCGAGCCCAAGCCTGAACCGGAAAAGAAGGAAGAGCCCGAGCCTGTGAACGAGGACCCCGACGCACACAAGAGTGACAGCGACATCATCGACGAAATCACCGGTCAAATGAAACTGTTCTAGCCATGAGACGTAGTATCCTGCTCCTCGCCATCCTCTTCACCTGGGCGGTCTCCGCGCTGAGTCAAGAGAACGACAGCCTCCCCATCAACCACTTCGTGACACGCTCCACGCTGGTGGGCGTCGGTTACACACAGATACTGGACACCTACCTGTCCCCCGCCGAATATGCGGGCATCGAAGGACGCTTCCTGCACGAACGCATGCGCATGACCAAGCTGTTCGGCGGACGTGTCTCCACCCAAAGCATGGTGCAGAGCAACCTCGCCTACACCGAGAACCGGTCCGGCTCCGGCAGCGAGTTCGCCGGGATGGTGAACTGGACCTACGGACTGCACTACCACTTCCCGATAAACGGGAACCTGCGTATCCTCGTGGGCGGACTGGGCGACGGGAACCTGGGCTTCATCTACAACACGCGCAACTCCAACAACCCGGCACAGGCCAAGGCATACATCAACCTCACTGCCTCGGCGATGGCGTTCTACAAGTTCCGCATCGGACGACGGCCCTTCTCCGTACGTTACCAGGTGAACGTCCCCTTCGTGGGAGCGATGTTCTCCCCGGGTTACCAACAGTCGTACTACGAAATCTTCACCCTGGGCAACCACGACAAGGTGGTACGGTTCACCTCCCTGCATAACCAGCCGTCGATGCGTCAGCTGCTCACCCTCGACATCCCGGTTGGAGGGACGACCCTCCGCGTGGGCTATCTGGGCGACTACCAGCAGTCGAAGGTGAACAACATCCGCTGCCACACATACTCCCACGCCTTCATGGTGGGCTTCGTGAAGAACTTCTACCTCATCAAACACAAAGACCCGTTGCGCAAGCAACTGCCGTTCTAATCCTCCTGCAACATGAAACATTCACATGGACTTTTTCATACCTTATTCTATCTGCTGACTCTCGGACTGTTCTCGTGCATCGACGCCGAAACGTACAGCGACAGCCCACGGGGCAACTTCGAGGCATTGTGGCACACCATCGACGAGCAGTACTGCTTCCTGGACTACAAGGCACAGGAGTACGGGCTTGACTGGGACGAAGTGCACGAACGTTACAGCCGCGACATCGTCGACAACATGACGGACAAGGACCTGTTCAATGTGTTCGACCGGATGCTTGCCGAACTGCGCGACGGACACGTCAATCTCTACACGGGCTTCGATGTGGCACGTTACTGGGACTGGTACGAGGACTACCCGAAGAACTTCAGCGACAGCATTCAGCGCATCTACCTCGGCAAGGACTACCACATCGCCTCGGGACTGAAGTACAAGGTGCTCGACGACAACATCGGCTACATCTACTACGAGAGCTTCAGCGATGCCGTGGGCAACGGCAACCTGAGCGACATGTTGCAGGAGCTCGCCATCTGCAAGGGGCTCATCATCGACGTACGCAACAACTCCGGCGGCCAGCTGACCAACGCCGACCGCATTGCCGCCCGCTTTACCAACAAGAAGGTATTGACCGGCTACATCTGCCACAAGACCGGTCCGGGGCACAGCGACTTCTCCGAACCTTATCCGGTCTACCTGGAGCCATCGGGCAGCGTGCGCTGGCAAAAGCCCGTCTGTGTGCTGACAAACAGAAGCTCCTACAGCGCCACCAACGACTTTGTCAACACCATGAAGCAACTGGAGAACATCACCATCGTGGGCGACCGCACGGGAGGCGGCTCTGGTCTCCCCTTCTCTTCGGAACTTCCCAACGGGTGGTCCATCCGTTTCTCTGCCAGCCCCATGTACGACCCGCAGATGAACCACCTGGAGTTCGGCATCGATCCGGATGTGCAGGTGGACATGAGTGCCGATGACATGCGGCGCGGCAAAGACACGATAATCGAGACCGCACGCCGCATTTTGAATGAAAAGGCTTTGTGATAAAGAAAAATCCGTTTATCTTTGCACCGCTAAATAAGGTAATATGCCTTCCTGCGCTTGTGGCGTAATTGGTAGCCGCGCCAGACTTAGGATCTGGTGTCTTACGACGTGTAGGTTCGAGTCCTATCAAGCGCACTTCATAAAAACGCCGAGTAGATATTCATTAACTACTTGGCGTTTTTTATTGGCAGGAGCTTTACCTTTTTAACACAATCGATGGAATGACCTACTACCTAACCATCAATAACAGGCTGAGAGACGAAGAATATTGATAAAAACCATAAGACCTAAAATAAGAACCCATGGCACGAAATTTTGGAAAAACCTGGTGGGGAGAACAGTGGCTGGGTGCATTGACGCACATCGACTACGCCAACCGTATTCCACGCGGGGCTTCGTATGCACGCAAAGGAGCTGTAACAAAGCTTGCAATCAATAAAAATAAAGGAGAAATCAAAGCGACTGTCCAAGGAACACGCAAATACAAGGTCCTCCTATCCCTTCCTCCTTGTTCTCCTACGAAAGTGAAACAACTGATTAACAAGATACTTTCCCAACCCATGATCCTTTCACGCCTGTTGAATCGTGAGCTGGACCCAGCATTGTTGCAGATAGCTCAATCGATTCATCTCAATCTGTTTCTCCGGACGTGGAATGACCTTAAAATGAGTTGTAGCTGTCCGGACTGGGCTGTGCCGTGCAAGCACATTGCTGCAGCCATCTATAAGGTGAGCCAGGAAATCGATAACAATCCTTTCCTGATCTTCGAATTGCATGGGGTCGATTTACTACAAGAGATACGAGACAGAGGCATTCGTCTGGATACGAAAGAGCTCCTGTCTCCCGTGGAATGGCACACATTGGTGCATCCGGATAAAGAGAGAGAAAGGACTTCAGTGCCCGAAAGATTCACGCCAGATATGTCCAACCTCCCTCCGATGGGGAAATTGCAATGCAAACTATTGCAACCGTCCCCTGCATTTTATGACGCTGGAGATTTCCTGTCCATTTACCAGAAGGGCACGGAACGGTGCAGCCGGTTAGCAGCAAAACTCCAGAGGTACGGAGTTCAGGCACTACCTCCCGAAGCTTACCAACAGGAAACGATATACCCATCCACAAAGTTACAAGTTCGTTTCAATGACCACGACCAGCCCTCCGCCCAGTTGTCAGACAATGCTATGGATGAGTCCCGAACCATATCTTTCTCTACACTGTTTGCCTCGCTGCTGAGCCTGAATCCTGATGACCTGGGTCGCTATCAACCCGAAGTGGAGCTACTCTATCAGGTAGCCCAGTGGGCACTGGGACTGTGGACTATGGGAGCCGTGGTTCCCCAAATAGTAAGCCTGCGGGAACAGAGCTATGTCGTCCGCTGGCTACCTACGCCACTGAACGAATATGTCTCCCGATGCTCGACCGAGCTTGACCGCGTACTGCCTGCAGGTCTAGTTGAGTATCAAGAAGGCGACCAAGCCCTGCCAGTGGAACATCCTGAACTGTGGCTGACATCGTTCTTCTTGAAACAAGTGCAGATATGGGCTGCTCCCACCACTTTGATTCATCCAGTCAGCAACCTGTTCTTCGGGACAGGACCTGTATCATTCTCACAAATCGGAGAGAAGAACATTCCTGGTGGTATAAAAGCATGGACAGATTGCCTTTTCATGGGGAATCAACGTTTCCGCCCGCTTCTCCAAGTCGATGAGACCTCACACGGATTTGCTTTGTCCATCCAGGTAACGGATACTTCCTCTCAACAGTCCTTGCCAATCCCGCTATCCGTTATACTGTCAGACAAACAGTACGAAACCAGCCGCTATGAGATTCTGAAAGATTTATCCGTCTTGACCAAGAAGATTCCCAAGCTTACGGCTTACATGAATGAAGGGGCGACAGAACCTGTATTTCTCTCCATGCAGGATATCGTTCCTTTCCTTTTTGAAACAGTCCCCTTCATACAGCTCTTACAGGCTAAAGTCCTCCTTCCCCAATCCATGAAGCATCTGATACGGCCCAAAGTGTCGGTGCAGTTGTCAAAACGCGCTACGGACAGCCGAGCATTTATCCGATTGGATGACCTGCTGACTTTCCACTGGCAGATAGCCTTGGGTGATGATTGCCTGCCGCCTTCAGAGTTTGAGAAGTTGTTAGGCAATGCTTCAGGCCTTATCCGCTATAAGAAGCAATACATCTATGTCGATGCCAATGATTTGGCACGTATCCGGAAGACAGTCAACGAAAGCAAACCGCTGTCCACCGCACAGATGCTACAGGTAGCTCTGTCGGGCGAGTATGATTCCGCACCCGTCTTACTGACCCCTGAAGTGAAACAGCTGATTCAAGGATTAAGGGAACAGCGCGAAATAGCCCTTCCGGACAATCTGCATGCAACACTTCGCCCTTACCAACAGCGAGGATACGAGTGGATGTACCGCAACCTCCAACTGGGCTTTGGCTCCATAATAGCTGATGACATGGGATTGGGGAAGACCTTGCAAGTAATCACATTGCTGTTGAAATTAAAGCAGGAAGGTGCACTTGTACAGAAAAAGGCCCTGGTAGTGGCTCCTACTGGATTGCTCACCAACTGGCAACAGGAAATCAAGCGTTTCGCTCCTTCATTGTCGGTCATGATGTATCACGGAGGAAAACGTTCTGTTGACACATTCACTGCTGATATCCTATTGACATCCTATGGCGTGCTACGCTCGGATTCCGCCCTCATAAAGAAAGAGCGATGGGAAATCATGGTCATTGACGAAGCGCAAAACATCAAGAATCACACGGCAGCCCAAAGCAAGGCAGTACGCAGCATTCCTGCAACTACCTACATTGCCATGAGTGGCACACCCGTCGAGAATCGGTTATCGGAATTTTGGACACTGATGGACTTTGTAAATCATGGCTATCTGGGGACAGAGAAACAATTTAGTTCACAATATGCACAGCCCATCCAGTGCCATGGTGATCAGCAGGTCTGTGAACGATTCAAGAAAGTGACGGCTCCCTTCATCATGCGACGGTTGAAAACCGACAAATCCATCATCAGCGACTTGCCTGACAAGATAGAACATGATGAATATATCCTACTGACACCCAGCCAGGCAGCACTCTACCAACAGACCTTGGAAGAGGCCATGAAAGGCATAGAAGACATCAAGGAGGGAGAAGACACCCAGGCAATGTTCAAACGACAGGGATTGATCCTCCAAATGATTATGGCCCTGAAGCAGATTTGTAACCACCCCACTCAGTTCTTAAAAGATGACAACAGAAAGGCAGAACTTTCAGGCAAGACGATGTGGCTCCTCGATTGGGTACAGAGTATTGTGGAGAGTCATGAGAAGGTGCTCATCTTCACCCAATTCAAAGAAATGGGAAATCTGTTGTCGACTTTCATACAAGAGCGCTTGGGACAAGCCCCGATGTTCTATCACGGCGGTTGCACCATCAAACAACGCAACTCGATGGTGACTCGTTTCCAAAACGACCGCACCGAACAGGTATTCATCCTTTCACTCAAAGCAGCAGGGACTGGCCTAAATCTGACAGCTGCCACTCACGTCATCCATTATGATTTGTGGTGGAACCCGGCTGTAGAGGCACAAGCTACAGACCGTGCCTACCGCATTGGGCAACATAAGAATGTACAGGTGCATCGCTTGATAACCCGAAATACTTTTGAGGAAAAAATAAACCGGATGATTCAGGAGAAACGGCATCTCGCCGAATGGACTGTAACCTCCGGTGAGAACTGGATAGGCAAACTTTCCAACCAAGAACTACGTGAGCTCTTCGGATAATCCCCAATCGGTCATTAAGAACTTTGAGCGGTTCGATGGCCTATTCAGATTAAAAAAGGCTGCCCCGAACGAACGGGACAGCCTTTCTGTCTTCAAATATATTACTGTAAATCGTGAGTTTTCACAAACTCGGTATGCGGTGTGGGGAGTTACTCCACTTCGCTGTAGTCAAGCACATTCTTGCGGTTGGCAAGGATACGGTCGTATTCCTCTTTCGAGCCTACGATGATTTTGTCATACTCGCGCAAGCCCGTACCGGCAGGAATCAGGTGACCGCAGATAACGTTCTCCTTCATACCTTCCAGCTTATCCACCTTACCGTTAATGGCAGCTTCGTTGAGCACCTTGGTCGTCTCCTGGAAGGAAGCGGCTGACATGAAGCTCGAAGTCTGCAATGCGGCACGTGTGATACCTTGCAGAATCTGCGTCGAGGTAGCAGGCACGGCGTCGCGCACTTGCACGAGACGGAGGTCACGGCGCTTCAGCATACTGTTCTCATCGCGCAGCTTGCGTGCTGTGACAATCTGGCCCGGAACGAGTGTCTCTGAATCACCCGCATCGGTAACGACTTTCTTGCCCCAGATGCGGTCGTTCTCTTCCATGAATTCGAACTTGTCGACAATCTGTTGTTCCAGGAAGCGAGTATCACCCGGCTCGTTGATTTCCACCTTGCGCATCATCTGACGCACGATGATTTCGAAGTGCTTGTCGTTGATCTTCACACCTTGCAGACGGTATACGTCCTGTACCTCATTGACGATGTACTCCTGTACTGCCGTGGGACCCTTGATGGCAAGGATGTCAGACGGCGTGATGGCACCATCGGACAAAGGCGTACCGGCACGCACATAGTCGTTCTCCTGAACAAGGATCTGCTTGGACAACGGCACGAGGTACTTGCGGACATCACCGACCTTCGAGGTCACGATGATTTCACGGTTACCACGTTTCACCTTGCCCATGGTCACCTCACCGTCAATTTCAGAAACCACGGCGGGGTTCGACGGGTTACGTGCTTCGAACAACTCGGTAACACGGGGAAGACCACCGGTGATATCACCTGCCTTACCTACGGCACGCGGAATCTTCACAAGGATGTCACCCGGCTTCACGGTCTGGCCGTTCTCGACTACCACGTGACCGCCCACCGGCAAGTTGTACGTACGGATGAGCGAACCTTCTTCAGACATGATACGTACGGAAGGCACCTTGGTCTTGTCTTTCGACTCGGTGATGATGATTTCACGCAGACCGGTAGCTTCGTCCGACTCCACCTTGTAAGTCACACCTTCGATAACCGATTCGAACTCAATCTTACCGGCAGCTTCGGTGATGATTACGGCGTTGAACGGATCCCACTTGGCAATCAGCTTGCCTTTCTCTACCACTTCGCCATCGTTGGCATAAAGCTTCGAGCCGTAAGGCACGTTGTGGGTCGAGAGTACAATGTTGGTATTCGGGTCGATGAAGCGTACTTCAGCCAGACGGCCTACGACAATCTTCACCGGTTCACCAGTCTCTTCTACGGTATCCACCGTACGCAGCTCCTCAAACTCCAGACGGGCGTCATGTTTTGCCACGATGCTGGCATTGGCAGCCAAGTTACCGGCGATACCACCGGCGTGGAACGTACGCAGTGTCAACTGTGTACCCGGCTCACCGATGGACTGTGCAGCGATGACGCCGACAGCCTCTCCCTTGTGTACCATCCGGCTGGTGGCGAGGTTACGTCCGTAGCACTTCGCACACACACCCTTCTTGGACTCACAGGTCAATACCGAGCGGATTTCAACGCTCTCAATCGGGGAGTCTTCAATCTTCTGGGCAATCTCTTCGGTGATTTCTTCACCGGCTGCCACAATGAGTTCACCCGTAGTCGGGTGGATAATATCGTGAACGGAAACACGTCCGAGGATGCGTTCATACAGGGTAGCGATGACCTCATCGTTGTTCTTCAACGCGGTGCATACCAAGCCACGGAGTGTTCCACAGTCTTCTTCATTGATAATCACGTCGTGCGATACATCGACCAGACGACGAGTCAGGTATCCGGCATCGGCAGTCTTCAATGCAGTATCCGCCAAACCCTTACGGGCACCGTGGGTAGAGATGAAGTACTCCAACACGGACAAACCTTCCTTAAAGTTCGAAAGAATCGGGTTCTCGATGATCTGTGCACCTTCTGCACCGGCCTTCTGCGGCTTGGCCATCAAACCACGCATACCGGACAACTGACGAATCTGCTCTTTAGAACCACGGGCTCCGGAATCCAACATCATGAATACGGAGTTGAAACCCTGGTCGTCGGCAGAAATGGTCTTCATCAGGATGTTCGACAAGTCGTTGTTGACGTGTGTCCATGTATCGATGACCTGGTTGTAACGTTCGTTGTCGGTGATGAAACCCATGTTGTAGTTCATCATGATTTGCTCCACCTCCTCGTTTCCGCGTTTTACCAGTTCTTCCTTCTCCTTCGGGATGATGATATCGCCCAAGTTGAACGACAGACCTCCCTTGAATGCCATGTAGTAACCCAGGTTCTTGATACCATCCAGGAAGTCGGCTGCACGTGCCACACCGACGCGCTTGATTACGTCGCTGATGATGTCGCGCAAAGATTTCTTCGAAATGATGGTATTGATGAATCCGGCTTCAACAGGAACAATCTCATTGAAGATGACACGACCGACCGAAGTCTCACGCATCACTTTGACAATGTTGCCATTCTCGTCCAGGTCTTCTACAATGACTTTCACCGGAGCATGGATATCGACCTTGCCCTCGTTGTAAGCAATCAAGGCTTCTTCCGGACCATAGAAAATCAGACCTTCGCCCTTGGCGCCCTTACGCAGCTTGGTGATGTAGTACAGACCAAGCACCATATCCTGTGCAGGCACAGTAATAGGCGCACCGTTGGCAGGGTTGAGGATGTTGTGCGACTGGAGCATCAGCATCTGTGCTTCCAGGATAGCCTCGTTGCTCAGCGGCAAGTGGACCGCCATCTGGTCACCGTCGAAGTCGGCGTTGAACGCCGTACATGCCAACGGGTGCAGCTGGATGGCCTTGCCTTCAATCATCTTCGGCTGGAATGCCTGGATACCCAGACGGTGCAGTGTCGGCGCACGGTTGAGCAATACCGGGTGACCCTTCATCACATATTCCAGGATGTCCCAGATAATCGGTTCCTTGCGGTCTACAATCTTCTTGGCAGACTTCACGGTCTTCACGATACCGCGCTCGATCAGCTTACGGATGATGAACGGTTTGTAGAGTTCGGCAGCCATCAGCTTGGGAATACCGCACTCGCCCATCTTCAACTCCGGACCAACGACAATAACCGAACGTGCGGAGTAGTCGACACGCTTACCCAACAGGTTCTGACGGAAACGTCCCTGCTTACCCTTCAAGCTATCGGAGAGTGATTTCAACGGACGGTTGGCATCCGTCTTCACCGCACTCGACTTACGGGAGTTATCAAACAGAGAATCCACAGCCTCCTGGAGCATACGCTTCTCGTTACGCAGAATGACTTCAGGTGCCTTAATCTCAATCAGACGTTTCAGACGGTTGTTACGGATGATGACACGACGGTAGAGGTCGTTCAAGTCGGAAGTGGCGAAACGTCCGCCATCCAACGGAACCAAGGGACGCAATTCAGGCGGGATGACCGGCACGATGCGGATAATCATCCACTCCGGCTTGTTGCGTCCACGCGATGCACGGAACGACTCAACCACCTGCAGACGTTTCAAGGCTTCCGTCTTGCGCTGTTGGGAAGAATCGCTGTTGGCACGGTCGCGCAACTCATAGGACAGTGCATCCAGGTCCAGCGAAGCCAGCAGGTCATAGATGGCTTCCGCACCCATTTTAGCAATGAACTTGTTGGGGTCAGTGTCTTCGAGCATCTGGTTCTCCCGGGGAAGGGTATCCAGAATGTCCAGATATTCCTCTTCAGAGAGGAGGTCATATTTGTTGATGCCGTCTTCAGCCTTCACACCCGGCTGGATGACAACGTAACGTTCGTAGTAGATAATGGAATCAAGCTTTTTGGTCGGCAATCCGAGCAGGTAGCCAATCTTGTTGGGCAATGAGCGGAAATACCAGATATGTGCCACCGGAACGACGAGCTGGATGTGTCCCATACGCTCACGACGTACTTTCTTCTCGGTCACTTCCACACCACAACGGTCGCAGACAATGCCCTTGTAACGGATACGCTTGTACTTTCCGCAATGGCATTCATAGTCTTTCACCGGACCGAAGATACGTTCGCAGAACAGACCGTCGCGTTCCGGTTTATAAGTACGGTAGTTAATGGTTTCAGGTTTCAGCACCTCGCCGCTCGAATTCTCAAGGATTTCTTCGGGAGAAGCCAAACCGATGGAGATTTTAGTAAAGTTACTCTTTATCTTTGTTTCTTTTCTGAAAGCCATACTTGTTTGATTATAATGTAAAGAGTTTAAAGAGTTGTATATTGGTAGAAGATTGGGATTCGGAAGGATCCCGTCACTTCCGAATCTCAATCACATATCAGATTATTCCAGCGTGATGCTCAAAGCCAGACCTCTCAACTCATGCAGCAATACGTTGAGCGACTCGGGGATACCCGGGGTAGGCATCGGCTCGCCCTTCACAATAGCTTCATAAGCTTTCGAACGTCCAACGACATCATCGGACTTAATGGTCAAAATCTCTTGCAGGATATGGGCAGCACCAAAGGCTTCAAGTGCCCAAACCTCCATTTCTCCGAAACGCTGACCACCGAACTGTGCTTTACCACCCAAAGGCTGTTGGGTAATCAATGAGTACGGACCAATGGAACGTGCGTGCATCTTGTCTTCAACCATGTGACCGAGCTTCAGCATGTAGGTCACACCGACGGTTGCCTGTTGGTCAAATGCCTCACCGGTTCCACCGTCATACAAGGTCGTCTTGCCATAGCGGGGCAGACCGGCCTTATCGGTCCATTCATTCAGGTCATCCAGGGTAGCACCGTCGAAAATCGGTGTTGCAAACTTCACACCGAGCTGCTTTCCGGCACGTCCGAGAACTGCCTCGAAAATCTGTCCGATGTTCATACGCGAAGGCACACCCAGCGGGTTCAGTACGATATCTACCGGAGTACCGTCTGCCAGGAACGGCATGTCTTCCTGACGAACCACACGTGACACGATACCCTTGTTACCGTGACGTCCGGCCATCTTGTCACCGACACCGATCTTACGCTTCTTGGCAACGTATACCTTCGCCATCTGCACGATTCCGGCAGGAAGTTCATCACCGATTGTGATGGCAAACTTCTTGCGCTTCAACTCTGCATCCAGCTCTTTGTATTTCTTCAGGAAGTTGATGATCAAGTCACGGATCATGTCGCTCTTGTGCTCATCAGCCACCCACTTGCTCAACTGAACGGCGGTATAGTCCAAACCTTCCAGGTCACGACGGACAAACTTGGCACCCTTGGCAATGATTTCCGTACCCAGGTAATCCTTCACGCCCTGTGACACCAGACCGTCGGTCAACGTCATCAGCTTGTCTACCAGGATACCCTTCAGGTCAGCCACCTTGGCATCAAACTCTTCATCGATTTTCGGCAACAAGGCCTTGTCTGCCATCTTCGAGCTGCGGGTCTTGATTGCACGCGAGAACAGGCGTTTGTCGATAACCACACCCTTCAACGACGGAGAAGCCTTCAACGAAGCATCCTTCACGTCACCTGCCTTGTCACCAAAGATGGCGCGCAGCAGTTTCTCTTCCGGTGAGGGGTCAGACTCACCCTTCGGCGTAATCTTACCAATCAGGATATCGCCCGGCTCGATGCGTGCACCGACACGTACGATACCGTTCTCATCCAAATCTTTGGTGGCATCTTCGCTCACGTTGGGGATATCGGAAGTCAATTCCTCCATACCGCGTTTGGTCTCGCGCACTTCCAATGAGAACTCTTCCACATGGACGGAAGTCAGGATATCTTCACGGACAACACGTTCGTTCAGCACGATGGCATCCTCATAGTTATATCCTTTCCAAGGCATGTAAGCCACCAGCAGGTTCTTACCCAAAGCCAGCTCACCGTTCTCGGTAGAGTATCCCTCGGTCAGGATATCGCCTTTCTTCACACGTTGACCCTTGTCGCAAATCGGACGCAAGTCAATCGTCATATTCTGGTTCGTACGACGGAACTTGGGAATGCGGTATTCCTTCAAGGCCGGTTCGAAACTTACAAACTCTTCATCCTCCGTCCGGTCATAAAGGATGCGGATGGTCGTGGCATCCACGAACTCGATAACACCGTCTCCCTCGGCTGTAATCTGCGTACGGGAATCCTCACACAACTGCTTCTCGATACCGGTACCCACAATCGGAGCCTCGGTACGGAGCAAAGGTACTGCCTGGCGCATCATGTTCGAGCCCATCAATGCACGGTTCGCATCATCATGCTCCAAGAAGGGAATCAACGAAGCTGCGATAGAGGCAATCTGCTGGGGCGACACATCCATCAGTTCTACCTGTCCCGGTTCAACCACCGGATAATCTGCATCCTGACGAGCCTTGACCTTGCTGCGGATGAACGTACCGTCGTCATTCAACGGCGCGTTGCCCTGAGCAATAATCTTGTTCTCCTCTTCTTCAGCAGTCAGGTAGACAATATGTTCATTATCCAGGTCCACCTTGCCGTCACCGACTTTACGGTAAGGCGTTTCGATGAAGCCCAGATCGTTAATCTTAGCATAAACACACAACGAAGAAATCAAACCGATGTTCGGTCCTTCCGGTGTTTCAATCGGACACAAACGACCGTAGTGGGTATAGTGCACGTCACGCACCTCGAATCCTGCACGGTCACGCGACAGACCGCCGGGACCCAACGCAGACAGACGACGTTTGTGGGTAATCTCGGCCAGCGGGTTTGTCTGGTCCATGAACTGTGACAAGGCGTTAGTTCCGAAGAAGGAGTTGATCACCGAAGAAATCGTCTTCGCATTGATCAGGTCTGTCGGAGTAAACACCTCATTATCGCGTACGTTCATGCGCTCACGAATCGTACGTGACATACGAGCCAAGCCGATGGCAAACTGGTTGGCGAGCTGTTCACCAACCGTACGCACACGACGGTTGCTCAAGTGGTCGATATCATCAACGACGGCTTTCGAGTTGACAAGCTCGATAAGGTACTTGATGATTTCGATAATATCTTCTTTCGTAAGCACTCTGACATCCATGTCGGTGGAGAGGTTCAGCTTACGGTTGATTCTGTAACGTCCTACGTCACCCAAGTCATATCTCTTCTCCGAGAAGAACAGGTTGTTGATGACCTCACGTGCACTGGCATCATCAGCCGGGTCAGCGTTACGCAACTGACGATAAATGTACAGGATGGCTTCCTTCTCCGAGTTGCTCGGGTCTTTCTGGAGCGTATTGAAGATGATGGAGTAGTCCGACTGGTTAGCCTCTTCCTTATGAATCAGCACCGTGGATACGCCCGATTCGATGATTTCATCAATGTGCTCCTGTTCCAAGATGGTCTCACGGTCAATGATAACCTCGTTACGTTCAATGGAAACCACCTCGCCGGTATCTTCGTCTACAAAGTCTTCCACCCATGTCTTCAATACACGAGCAGCCAGCTTACGCCCAATATATTTCTTTAAAGTTGTCTTGTTGACCTTGACTTCTTCCGCCAGATTGAAGATTTCAAGAATATCCTTGTCATTCTCAAAACCGATAGCTCTCAACAACGTGGTGACAGGCAATTTCTTCTTACGGTCGATGTAAGCATACATCACATTGTTGATGTCTGTGGCAAATTCAATCCAAGAACCTTTGAAGGGGATGATACGTGCCGAATAAAGTTGGGTACCATTGGCGTGTACGCTCTGTCCGAAGAACACGCCGGGCGAACGGTGCAGCTGTGAAACGACAACACGTTCGGCACCATTGATAATGAACGTTCCATTATCCGTCATGTAAGGAATGGGGCCCAAGAAGACATCCTGTATCACTGTGTCGAAATCCTCATGATCCGGGTCAGTACAATACAATTTCAGTTTGGCTTTCAAGGGCACACTATATGTCAGTCCACGCTCCAGACATTCAGCGATAGAGTAACGGGGCGGGTCAATGTAGTAGTCCAAGAACTCAAGAACAAAATTATTTCTTGTGTCAGCAATGGGGAAGTTCTCCGCAAAGACCTTATACAAGCCGTCATTTTTACGCATTTCAGGAGGCGTATCCAGCTGCAAAAAGTCGCGGAATGACTTCAATTGTACTTCCAAGAAATCCGGATAAGGCATCGGATTTTTGATAGAAGCAAAATTAACTCGTTGATTTACAGTATTTGAAGACATCTGTTAATGAATTTGTAGAACTTAATTTAATTATAGACACAAAAAGGTTAAGAACCCCTAAGTAGTGAGGTTCTTAACCGAGTTACCTGATTACTCAGGCTATTCTTATTTAAGTTCAACTTCAGCGCCAGCGTCTTCCAAGGTCTTCTTCAAAGATTCAGCTTCGTCCTTAGCAAGACCAGCCTTCACTGTGCTAGGAGCACCGTCTACCAAGTCTTTAGCTTCTTTCAAGCCAAGGCCGCAAGCTTCTTTCACAGCCTTAACGACTTGCAATTTAGCTGCGCCTGCGCTCTTCAACACTACGTCGAAGGAAGTCTTCTCTTCAGCAGCAGCGGCACCACCGGCAGCGGGACCAGCAGCAACTGCTACAGCTGCAGCAGCAGGTTCAATACCATATTCTTCTTTCAGGATAGTTGCCAGTTCATTAACTTCTTTTACTGTCAAGTTAACCAATTGTTCTGCAAAAGCTTTCAAATCTGCCATTTTTGTATGATTTTAATTGTTTAAATACTAAAATAAATTGATGTTTTTTTGTTTCCGAAGTTACGCTTCGGGACGTTCACCGAGAGTCTTGAGAACTCCGTGAATGGTGTTACCACCTGATTGCAGAGCAGAAATAACATTCTTGGCCGGTGATTGCAGCAAGGCAACGATCTCAGCAATAACTTCATTCTTACTCTTGATACTTACGAGAGCATCCAACTGGTCAGCACCAACATAGAAGCTTTCTTCTGCATATGCAGCCTTCAATCCGGGAATACCGTTCTTAGCCTTATCTTTCAGCAATTTTGCAGGTGCGTTGGCTGTGTTGCAAAACATTACAGCGGTTGTACCCTTCATGCATCCGTAAAGCGGAGAATAATCCTCTTCCAGGCTTTCCAATGCCTTGTGAAGCAATGTGTTCTTAACTACCATCAATTTGATGTCAGCCTTGAAGCATAATGCTCTCAACGCGCTTGTGTCAGCAGCGTTCATAGCAGTGGTATCTACCAAGTAGAAGTGACCGTATTCCTTAACTGTAGCAGCAATCTGCTCAATAATCGTACTTTTATCTTCCTTTCTCATTATTACTCCGTTTTATTAGATTTCTTCCACTGATTTAGGGTCGATTTTAACACCCTTACTCATTGTACTAGAAAGATAAATACTCTTAATATATGTACCCTTGGCTGCAGTCGGTTTCAATTTATTCAAAGTAGAGATGAATTCTTTCGCATTGTCGCGAATTTGATCAGCACTAAATGAAACTTTACCGATTGAAGTATGAACAATACCACTCTTGTCAACCTTGAAGTCGATCTTACCTTGTTTTACTTCCTTAACAGCTTTAGCAACATCCATAGTCACAGTACCACTCTTAGGGTTCGGCATCAATCCACGAGGACCGAGTACACGACCGAGGGCACCAATCTTACCCATGATGGAAGGCATCGTGATAATCACATCAATATCTGTCCATCCACCTTTGATCTTTTCAATATATTCGTCAAGACCAACATAGTCAGCGCCTGCTTCTTTTGCAGCAGCTTCAGCATCCGGTGTACAAAGCACCAAAACACGCGTTACTTTACCAGTACCGTGAGGAAGTGATACGACACCTCTCACCATTTGGTTAGCCTTACGCGGGTCAACGCCCAAACGTACGTCGATATCTACAGAAGCATCAAACTTGGTAAAAGTGATTTCCTTTACCAGTGCAGAAGCTTCTTTGAGAGAGTATGCTTTCCCTGCTTCAATTTTTTCTGCAGCTAACTTTTGCTTTTTTGTCAGTTTACCCATTCTAATTGAAGTTTATAAGTTATTCATTAACCGGGAACTCCCCTTTTACAGTGATACCCATACTTCTAGCTGTACCAGCAACCATCTTCATAGCAGCTTCTACAGTGAAACAGTTCAAGTCAACCAACTTGTCTTGAGCAATCGTACGTACTTGTTCCCAAGTGATCTCGGCAATTTTCTTACGATTGGGTTCAGCAGAACCACTCTTCACCTTTGTCAGCTCCAGCAACTGGATTGCAACGGGAGGAGTCTTGATTACAAAATCGAAAGACTTGTCTGCATAGTAAGTAATGATTACAGGAAGAATCTTTCCTGCCTTGTCTTGGGTTCTGGCGTTGAATTGCTTGCAAAACTCCATGATGTTGATACCCTTGGAACCCAAAGCAGGTCCTACGGGAGGTGATGGATTTGCAGCGCCTCCTTTAATCTGTAATTTGATTAGTCCAGCAACTTCTTTAGCCATTTTAATTGATTGATTTATATATTACAATAATGACGGAACGACACAGCGTAACACCTGCATCATTCTTTTTCCACTTGCATAAAGCCCAATTCAAGCGGAGTTTTCCGCCCAAATATCTTCACCATGACCTTCAGCTTCTTTTTCTCGGTGTTCACTTCTTCAATGATACCACTGAATCCGCTGAACGGACCATAATTCACCTTTACAGTCTCACCGACTACATACGGGATGTTCATTTCTTCTGTAGCATCCTGCAATTCGTCAACAGTACCGAGTATGCGATTGACTTCTGATTGTCTTAAGGGTACGGGTTTATCCGAACCTCCCAAGAAACCAATCACGTTTGGAGTGTTTCTCAAGTGATGAGCCACCTCACCGACCAAAGCCGCCTCTACCAAAACGTAACCAGGAAGATAACTTCTTTCCTTCACAATTTTCTTTCCATTGCGAACCTGATATACCTTTTCAGTAGGAATCAACACCTGAGACACGTAATCACCAAGGTCGCTGTTCTTAATGTCAGCTTCAAGGTATTCCTTCACCTTAGTTTCTTTTCCGCTGATAGCACGCAATACGTACCATTTCTTTTCAATCTCAGACATTCTTCAAGCTTTTTAATGAGGATAAACAAACTCCATTACGTGCTGGAAACAATAGTCCATCACAAACACCACCAATGCGATGAGCAGGGAAGCATATAAAACAACTACCGCACTGTTGGTAAGTTCAGAATACGTAGGCCACGATACTTTATGTACAAGTTCGTCGTAAGTTTCTTTGAAATAAGTTACAATCTTTTTCATTGCTTCAATATTAGCACGGGAGGAGAGGCTCGAACTCCCGACACCCGGTTTTGGAGACCGGTGCTCTACCAACTGAGCTATTCCCGTAAATAAACTCCCGACTAGGACCAGTCGGGAGTTTACCTATTCTATTCTTATGGATTAGTCGAGGATTTCAGTAATCTGACCTGCACCTACCGTACGACCACCTTCACGGATAGCGAAGCGGAGACCTACGTTCAATGCAACCGGATAGATCAACTCAACAGTGATAGTTACGTTATCACCCGGCATTACCATTTCAGTTCCTTCCGGCAAAGTGATTTCACCGGTACAGTCCATGGTACGGAGGTAGAACTGAGGACGATATTTGTTGTGGAACGGAGTGTGACGACCACCTTCCTCTTTCTTCAAGATATAAACCTCTGCCTTGAACTTAGAGTGAGGCTTAACCTGACCCGGGTGGCAAAGAACCATACCACGTTTGATTTCGTTCTTGTCAACACCACGGAGCAACAGACCTACGTTATCGCCGGCTTCACCCTGATCCAACAATTTGCGGAACATTTCAACACCGGTAACAACAGTCTTCTTGTCTTCACCAAGACCGAGGATTTCAACTTCGTCACCAACCTTAACAACACCGGTTTCAATACGGCCAGTAGCAACAGTACCACGACCAGTGATTGAGAACACGTCTTCAACCGGCATCAAGAAAGGTTTATCAACATCGCGCGGAGGCAGAGGAATCCAAGTATCAACAGCATCCATCAACTCCATGATCTTCTCTTCCCATTCAGGAACACCGTTCAAGGCACCGAGGGCAGAACCACGGATGATAGGAGTGTTGTCGCCGTCGAAATCGTAGAACGAAAGGAGCTCACGCATTTCCATTTCTACCAATTCCAACATTTCCTCATCATCAACCATATCGCACTTGTTCAAGAATACGACCAAACGAGGAACGTTTACCTGACGAGCCAACAGGATGTGCTCACGAGTCTGAGGCATCGGACCGTCGGTTGCAGCAACTACGATGATAGCACCATCCATCTGAGCGGCACCAGTTACCATGTTCTTCACATAGTCGGCGTGTCCCGGACAGTCTACGTGAGCGTAGTGACGGTTTGCAGTTTGGTATTCAACGTGAGAAGTGTTGATAGTGATACCTCTTTCCTTCTCTTCAGGAGCATTATCGATCTGATCGAAAGACTTAACTTCAGAAAGACCTTTCTTTGCCAACACAGTCGTGATAGCAGCAGTCAAAGTAGTCTTACCGTGGTCAACGTGGCCGATCGTACCGATGTTAACGTGCGGTTTTGAACGTTCAAATTTCTCTTTAGCCATAGCTTTATTGTTTTTTATCGATTAGTAATTCAAAAATAAGCTGCATTTATAAGAGCTGTTAACGAGACTTGAACTCGTGACCTCTTCCTTACCAAGGAAGTGCTCTACCACTGAGCTATAACAGCAGGATTACAAAGAAAAGAGCGGAAGACGGGACTCGAACCCGCGACCCTCAGCTTGGGAAGCTAATGCTCTACCAACTGAGCTACTTCCGCGTTTTTCCTGTGGGCAAAGATGGATTCGAACCACCGAAGGCGTAAGCCAGCAGATTTACAGTCTGCCCCATTTGGCCACTCTGGTATTTGCCCGTTTCTTCTGAGCCTCTTGTCGGATTCGAACCAACGACCCCGAGATTACAAATCACGTGCTCTGGCCAACTGAGCTAAAGAGGCGTTTATGCATAGCCGTTCCACTAGTCCTAGTGAAACGGCTGCAAATTTAGGTATTTATTTTGAATCACAAAAGCTTTTGTGAACTTTTTTACTTACCGCGCTGTTTTTCCTTGAATTTCTGTAACTGCTTGGCCAGCGCATCCAAACTCAAATCAACGGCTTCTTCAAATGTGTCGCAAACCTTCTCCGCATACAGGTCCGAATTGGGTACATAAACCTTGATACCCGCTTCCTTATTTTTGGCGGTTTCGGGCTTCACGACTTTCAGTGACACCTCTACCTTTCTTATTTCATCGCAATACTTCTCTAGCTTGGCAACTTTCTTCTGGATAAAAGCTTGCAGTTGTTCCGAAGCATCAAAATGAATTGATTGAATTCTGATTTCCATATAAACCTCCTTTTCTTTAGGCTCTAGGATGAGCTTGTTTATAAATCTGTTTCAGTTCCTCGAAACTCGTGTGCGTATAGATTTCCGTAGTCTTCAGGCTCGCATGTCCGAGCAGTTCCTTCACCACTTCCAGATTGACATCATGGTTCAACATCGAGGTGGCAAATGTATGCCGTAATACGTGCGGACTGCGTTTCTTCAACGTAACGACTTCCGACAAACTTCTTTTCACCAAATTATACACAAGTCCGGGATATAGCCGCCGACCGTCCGTCCTGACAAACAGGGCATCGGAGTCGCGCACCGGAACAGCTTCGTTTCTGAGTTGGATATAGGCCTCCACATCATGGCGAAGCTCTTCGCCAAAGGGGATCAGGCGTTGTTTGTTTCTTTTTCCTGTCACCTTGATTACGGAAGCACTGAAATCGACGTCCTTGTCATCCAGCCCGATGAGCTCGGCCTGACGCATACCCGTCAGATAAAAGGTCTCCAGAATCAAGTGGTCGCGAACGCTTTCAAAGTCGCCTTCGTCCGGTGTCTCGTCCAGAAGTCTGTCCATGTCCTGCTCTTTCACAAAAACAGGCAAAGGCTTTTTCTTCTTCGGACCGACCATCTTCAGCATGGGATTCTTCGTCACCAAGCCTCGGAGAAGCAGGAACCTGTAGAATGAGCGCAAGGCACTCAGTTTACGGTTCACCGAAGTTGCCGTGTAGTCATCATCCATCAGTGTCATCACCCATTGGCGGACAACATCCACATCCATCGTCTGCCACGTCAACTCCGCATCCACATTCACGAAGTATGCTTCAAACTGCCGCAAGTCATTCCCGTAACTCAACAACGTGTCCGGTGAATAGTTGCGTTCCACTCGAAGATACTCCAAGAAAGAATCTACCAACATAAGAATCGTTGCTACTATAATTCAGCAACGAATATATGGAAATTCGGCAATAAATTCAAGAATTTTGCGAAATAATTATTCTTCTGTTTGCTGAAGTTTCTGTACGTAGATGGCATGTTCCATCTTAAGTCTTTTAAGTACAGACGGTTTGTCATACTGTTGTCTGCTTCTCAGCTCTTTGATGACACCGGTCTTTTCAAATTTTCTCTTAAACTTCTTCAGCGCTTTCTCAATGTTTTCGCCTTCTTTTACAGGTACTACAATCATTTTGCTTTTGTTTTTATAGAGTTAGTTATTAATTATATGCATTGCAAAGTGGGCGCAAAATTACATATACTTTCCTTATTTACAAAACATTCCTTCACTTTTCTGAAAAAAGGATGCAAAAAGGCTCCCGCCTGCCTCTCATGCGAGGCGGACGGGAGCCCTATCTGCAAAAACGACAGTATGCAAGTTTATTTGATGTTCGGGTTCAGCTTGTTCCACTCGGAGATGGCAGGAAGAACGCCCATGGCGATTACTTCGTCGCGCAACTCGCAGAGGTGAGCGTAGCTCTTGTCCAGGGCAGCCTGTTCTTCAGCAGTTCCGTTCAAGGCATTGCAGTGGCAGCCATCAGCCGTGATGGAAGTTTCCCATGCCATCATGATGTGGTCGTATTTTTCATTGGAAACATACGTACCTGCCGGCCAGCGGAAAGCCTTGCCACCCATGGCAGCTGCAATCATCTCGATGGAAACGTATGCCGGGCTCTGGAAAGAAGAACGGCCACGGAGTGCGATGATGTTGGCACCACCCTTGGTCACCTTCTGCTGGATTTCAGCCCATTGCTCTTTGGTCAGTGCATCGGTACCGATGATGTCGGTCAACGGCTTGCCATTCACCTTGGCAGTAGAGGCAAACACAGCCATCTGCTCGCCGTGACCACCGTATGTACGGCAGTTTTCAACAGCATCCATGGCTACACCGAAGTGTTTTGCCAGTTCGCTGCGCAGACGGGTTGAGTCGAGGGCAGCAAGTGTAGTCACCTGAGAGGGTTTCAAACCGGAATATAACAAGGTAATCAAACCGGTGATGTCAGCGGGGTTGAAGATAACCACAATGTGTTTTACATCGGGGCAGTATGCCTTTACGTTCTTACCGAACTCTTCGGCAATAGCAGCATTACCTTTCAACAAATCCTCACGGGTCATACCGGCCTTACGGGCAGCACCACCTGAGTTCACGATATATTTAGCACCGGTCAAAGCTTCCTTGATGTCAGAAGTGAAAGTCACATTCACACCTTCAAAGCCGCAGTGGTACAGTTCTTCAGCCACACCTTCCAAACCCGGAGCATAGGGGTCATACAGACAGATGTTTGAAGTTAAACCCATCATGATAGCTGTTTGAGCCATGTTTGAACCGATCATGCCGGCTGCACCTACGATAGTAAGTTTTTCGTTTGTCAAGAAATTCATAGTCTATCTATTTTGATTACATTTTGTCTAATTCTGTTCGCAAATTTAGCCATTTATTTGAATTGTGTCCGTCGGCAAGGTTTAATAATTTATAAATGTAAGTCCAAGTGCCTCTCGTGGAACGGACGTACGCCATCAGCCTGCCATTTTGTTCAGACGAGTTGGCAATCCGGCGGTCTGCGACAATCTTTCCGGGAAACAGAGCGTTCCATTCCTTATCTCACTATCTTTGCAACAAAACCCACTATACGCACTGATACAGTTTATTCTAACCCTTATGAATATAGAAGATTTCAGAACTTATTGTCTCTCCTTCAAGGGAGTCAGTGAAAAAATGCCTTTTGGAAAAGCCTCTACGGAATACGACCGCAACCTCCTGGTGTTCAGCGTATGCGACAAGTGGTTCTGCTTCGTGAACGTGGATGTATTTGACTTCTGCAACGTCAAATGCCGCCCGGAACAAAGTGAAGAGCTGCAAGAACGGTACGAAGGGATGCGTCCCGGTTATCACATGAACAAACGGCACTGGCTCAGCATCTGCTTCAACAGGGATGTACCGGACTCGCTGATACGCTCGCTCGTCAGGCAGTCATACGACCTGGTGGTTGCCTCGCTTACCCGGAAGCAACGGGAAGCATTGGAAAAGCTGTGAGATGTCTATCCGGCAATCACATTGCAAGCAAAAGCGCCCTTATGCCTTTCACAAATTCCCATTTTCCCGTTTTCAGCTAACGTGCATTCTTGAATAAAGAGACAAAACAGCGAGCGAATGTAAAAGAACGCTAACAGAAACGCCCGAAAAAGGCTTTGATTTTAGAAAACTATACATTTCGTTTTCGGAATATTGTCAAAACGTGCCCGGAACAATATTGTTTCGCGAGCCAAACAATATAGTTTGAGGCGTCAAACAATATAGTTTCACCTGCCAAACACGATTGTTTCGTGCCCGGAAGTCAAATCTTTGGAAAATGAAAGAGAAAAATTCGGAGTTTCACTCTCTGGAAGAAGTGCCGTGTCAACAAATCAGAAGGTAATAAAAGAGCAGGAGAACAGCCAAGGCAGGTATCAGAAAGAGATGCCGCAGACTTTATTCCGTCCGTCGGTCAACCGGAACAGGGGCAAAGCCGACAATGTGTATTTTGCGAATCGTTTGAGAAGGCCTGTTTTGGACACGAAGCTGCATTTTGGTGCGAAGAAGGGCACTGTTGAAGGCTTCATTTGACATTTTGTCAAACTGAGGGAACAGCTTCCGTCGGTCGGGGAAACACGGATAGGGACAGGTGCACCCTCTCCGCAAAAGGGAGAGGGCGACACCGGCTCAGTTTCCGTCGGGCTTTTCAATCTCCGTGAACGGGGAGAGGCTCCACTTGAATGTCTCGAAGCTGTCAGGATGGGCGGGGTCAAAACTCTTGTAGTCACTCCGCAGGTATTGGACTAGGGGCAGACCGGCTTTCTTCATGCCTTCGATGACACACTTCGCCACTTCATAGGCACCGAAGGCATTGAAGTGGGTGTTGTCCTTCAGCTCTCCGGTCTGACCGGGATAGGTATTGGCAGGATAGTGAACATAGAGATGCCTGGAGTCTTCCTCTCCCAGTGTCTCACAGAGCACCTTGGTCATCTCCTGCAAGTCGATGAGGGGCAGGTGCTCGCGGGCTGCAATGTCGCGGATGGCGGCAGGATAATCCTCGTGGGTGTCCAGGATGTGCCCGTCTGCAGAGAACTGGCGACGGCGCGTCGGTGTAATCAGCACGGGACAGGCGCCCCGGGAACGTGCCTCGTCAATGAACTGCTTGATGTAATAGGAGAAGGAGTAATAGGTACCGATACCGGGACCGCGCTGTTTCTGGTCGTTATGTCCGAACTCCACCAGCACATAGTCGCCTGCCTTCAGTTGGGTGAGCAGTTTCTCCAGACGGAAGCCCGCGATGAAGGTGTTGGCAGCCAGTCCCGACTCGGCATAGTTGGCGATGCAGACCTTGTCGGTGAAAAAACGGGGAATCATCTGTCCCCAGCTTGCCCATGGTTCGTTGTCGTTGTCGACAACCGTGGAGTTGCCGCAGAGGAACACCGTCGGCACATCATCCACCCGTTCGATGACGAGCGAATGCAGGCGGGGTGCATCTCCGTTGAACTCCAGTGTCAGCTTGTCATCCCAGTTGAGCTTCTTGCGTTCGCGAGGTTTGATTTTCACCCGACGGTCGCCTGCTATCAGTGTGTTCCGCTTGTTGACGGTGAAGGACTCGGTACGCAATTCCCCCTTCCGTGTCGGGATGTTCTCGAGGAACAACCGACGGGACTCGCCGCGGACGGTCGTCATACCTGCCGACTTACGGCTGCCCAGTGTCACCGTCACACGATAGTTGCCGTCGGGCACTTCGACTGAAAAGAAGAAGGGAGCATTCCCCTTGCCGTCCCAGGCAGGCTGGAGGTCATAGCCATAGCCCTTCTCATCGGAATAGACACTCTCGGACGTCACCTTGGTGAAGCCCTTCTCCGTCTTCTTCCCCGTGGAGAAGTCAAAACGGAACGTCTGTGCCTGGACAAGGACAGAGCCAGCCACCAGCCACACAAACAACAGAAACTTTTCTTTTTTCATACTTGTACAGGTTAAGTTCGCATGCGTCCCGCTCGTCAGCGGACAAGCCGTCAGTGAACAGACCTGCCTGCCGCAACCCGGACTTGCGAAAGTTGAATACATGAGGGTCACAACGCTTGAGTCCTCCTTCCTCCACAGCCGGACGAAAGAGGCTTCACCCTGCAAATTTACAGGTTCGTCCTCATCCCTTCCATGTATATTTCCTCCCTTTCCCTGCAAAATACTCCTTTCCCGTCCGTGATTTGTGCTAAATTCCATCAATGCGTACGGAGACACATCCCTCTTTCTGCAGAATAGCCCTACCTTTGGTCATCGAAATCAAAAACCATACGACCCATGAAGAAATCTTTATTAGCCCTGACGGCATGCCTGCTGAGTGCAGTTACCCTGACGGGACAACCCCGATACGACTACGACAAGCTGCAACGCGAAGACCTGGGACGCGGCGTCGTAGCCATCCGCAAGGACGCTTCCACCGTCTGCCTTTCCTGGCGCTACCTCTCCTCCGACCCGGCAGACACCGGCTTTAACATCTATCGCAACGGACGGAAAGTGAACACGGCTCCCGTCACGGCCTCGACCTTCTTCGAGGATACATACACCGACGACAAGGCGGCAGTCTACGAGGTGCGCCCCGTAAACCAAGGCAGGGAGAACCACCGCAAACGGGGACAATATACCCTCCCGGCACATGCCCCGACAGGCTATGTGAACATCCCTCTCAACCGTCCGTCTGACGGAACGACTCCCACCGGGGATACCTGTACTTATATACCCAACGATGCTTCCGTCGGTGATGTTGACGGAGACGGGGAATATGAAATCATCCTGAAGTGGGACCCGAGCAATGCCCACGACAACTCCCACGACGGCTATACGGGGGAGGTGCTGCTCGACTGCTACCGCCTCAACGGTGAACAGCTCTGGCGCATCAACCTGGGACGGAACATACGCGCCGGGACACACTATACTCCCTTCATCGTCTATGACCTCGACCACGACGGCAAGGCTGAAGTGGTCGTCCGCACAGCCGACGGGACTACTGACGCAAAAGGAAACATCATCGGCGATGCCCGGGCAGACTACCGTTTTGCCGGAGAACCCGGACGCACTGCCAAACACTCTACCCTCCCCTACAACCAGGGACGCATCTTCGAGGGGAAGGAATATCTCACGGTCTTCTCCGGACTGACGGGAGAGGCACTGCACACCATCGACTACATTCCGCAACGGGGTGACCCGCAGAGTTGGGGCGACAGTCGTGCCAACCGTAGTGACCGTTTCCTGGCAGCCGTAGCTTATCTGGACGGCATACACCCCAGCGTCATCATGTGTCGCGGCTATTACACCCGTACCGTCCTTGCTGCCTTTGACTGGGACGGCAGGAAGCTGCACGAGCATTGGGTGTTCGACACCGACCAACCGGGCAACGAGGCGTATGCCGGACAGGGAAACCACAACCTGCGTGTAGGGGATGTCGACGGCGACGGATGCGACGAGATTGTCTACGGTTCCATGACCGTCGACCATGACGGACGGGGACTTTATTCCACCGGTATGGGACATGGCGACGCCTTCCACCTCACGCAGTTCTCTGCCGATGACCCGCACCTCCAGGTATGGGCCTGCCACGAGAACAAGCGCGACGGCTCCACCTTCCGCGATGCCGCTACCGGAAAGGTCATCAGCCAGGTACCTTCGGACATCGACGTGGGACGTTGCATGGCTGCCGACATCGACCCGGTCAACCCGGGTGTGGAGATGTGGTCCATCCGTTCGGGAGGCATCCTCAACGTCAAGGGGGATGTGGTGGCACGTCGCCCCCGGAGATTGCCCATCAACATGGCGGTATGGTGGGACGGTGACCTGTTGCGCGAGATGCTCGACGGCAACACCGTGAGCAAGTATGACCGGAACACCGGAGAATGCCGTCCGCTCATCACTTTCGACGGGACGCTGAGCAACAACGGGACGAAGAAGAATCCCTGTCTTCAGGCGGACATCGTGGGTGACTGGCGGGAAGAAGTGCTCCTGCGTTCGGCAGACAACGCATCGCTCCGGCTGTACGTCAGTCCCATTCCAACAGCCTACCGCTTTCACACCTTCCTGGAAGACCCGGTATACCGCATCAGTGTCGCAACCGAGAACGTAGGCTACAACCAACCGACGCAACCGGGCTTCTACTTCGGACCGGACCTGAGAGGGACCTTCCGTGGATGCCGACTCGATGACTAAACGGCCCATCCCGAAATACGGGATAGCCAAATAGTCAAAAAAAGAGGGCGGAATGAGAGCTTCAGGACTTGCCGTTCTTGCTAATTTGCTATTTTTGTAGCCTTGGAACCATAACTGAAGCAACCATGAAAGAAGCGATCATCGAACGACTGGAGCTGTTGCGCCGCTGCCTGCGCGAACACTCCTTATCCGCATTTATCATTCCCAGCACCGATCCCCATTCGGGTGAATACGTCCCCGACCATTGGCAGACCCGTGAATGGCTCACGGGGTTCAACGGCAGTGCGGGTACTGCCGTGGTGACTCTCGACGATGCAGCCCTCTGGACCGACTCCCGCTATTTCCTCCAGGCTGCTGAACAGCTCGAAGGGACAGGCATCCGACTCATGAAGGACCGTCTGCCTGACACACCTTCCATCCCTGCATGGCTGAGCGACACCCTCTCAGCTGGAGCTACGGTGGGCATTGACGGATGGGTGAACTGCATCGCCGACACTGAGGAGCTGCGCCACGAGCTGTCCGCTTACGGACTTCATCTGCGCACGGATTACGACCCCGTACAGGAGTTGTGGGACAACCGTCCAGCACTCCCCGACTCTCCCGTCAACATCCATCCGCTGGAATATGCAGGCGTGAGCTGCCGGGAGAAGTTGGCAGCCATCCGTCAGACCATCCAAAGACAAGGCGCGGAAGGCATCCTGCTCTCCACGCTCGACGACATAGCCTGGACACTCAACCTGCGCGGCAACGACGTGCATTGCAACCCCGTCTTCGTGAGCTATCTGCTCATCACCGGACACGAAGCGGTCCTCTACATCAACCCAAAGAAACTGACACCCGACGTGAAAGCCTACCTCTCCGAAGAGGGAGTCATGACGGAAGACTACACCGACCTGTGTGACGACCTGCACGACTATCCGTATGCCACACTCAGCCTGGACCCCGCACGTACAAGCGAGGCCGTCCGCCAGTCAGTAGGCACGGCACACACGCAGGTCCTGCTCCACACATCACCCGTTCCACTGATGAAGGCTGTCAAGAACGATGCTGAAATAGCAGGATTCCATGCGGCCATGCTGCGCGACGGCGTGGCGATGGTACAGTTCCTCAAGTGGTTGGAAGAGGCTGTTCCGCAAGGTGGGGAGACCGAGATGAGCATCGACCGCAAGCTCCATGCGTTCCGCGCCGGACAAGCCCGGTTCAAGGGAATCAGCTTCGACACCATTGCCGGCTACAAGGAGCATGGCGCCATCGTCCACTATGAAGCGACACCGGAGACCGACAAGGCATTGGCTCCCGAAGGACTGCTGCTGCTCGACAGCGGTGCACAGTACGCCGACGGCACCACAGACATCACCCGCACCCTTGCACTCGGACCGGTGAGTGACGACGAGATGCGGGACTACACCCTGGTGCTGAAAGGGCACATCGGACTGACCCGTGCCTGCTTCCCCCAAGGAACGTGCGGCACCCAGCTCGACGTACTGGCACGACAAGCCATGTGGCGTGAAGGGGCAAACTTCCTGCACGGCACCGGACACGGCGTCGGTGCTTACCTGAATGTGCACGAAGGTCCTCACCAGATACGCATGAACCATGTCCCCACCCCACTCCGTCCGGGTATGACTGTAACCGATGAGCCGGGCATTTACCGGGACGGACGCTATGGCATCCGTACGGAGAACACCCTGCTGGTCGTCCCCTACCGCACCACGGAGTATGGCGAATTCTATACCTTCGAGCCGCTGACACTCTGTCCCATCGACACACGTCCCATCGTCCGCTCACTCCTGACGGAAGAGGAAACGGAATGGCTCGACAACTACCACCGGACCGTGTATGAGAAGCTCTCTCCCCTGCTCGACGAGGAGCACCGCGTCTGGTTGAAAGAGAAAACCAAACCTTTGGGCAATTGACAAGGAACAATTGACCATTTAAATCTGTATACCTATTATTTATGGCACTGATCAAATCTGTACGGGGCTTTACGCCCCAAATCGGGGAGGACTGCTATCTCTCCGAGAACGCGACGGTTGTGGGTGATGTGGTAATCGGCAACCATTGCAGCATCTGGTTCAACGCCGTGCTGCGTGGCGATGTGAACAGCATCCGCATAGGCAACAATGTGAATATCCAGGATGGCAGCGTGCTCCATACGCTCTATCAACGTTCGACCATCGAAATCGGCGACTATGTCTCCGTGGGGCACAACGTGACCATCCACGGTGCACGGGTCGACGACTATGCACTCATCGGCATGGGCTCCACCCTGCTCGACAATGCCGTGGTGGGCAAAGGCGCCATCGTGGCTGCCGGTGCACTGGTGCTGAGCAACACCGTCATCGAACCCTACACCTTGTGGGCAGGTGTTCCTGCCAAGTTCGTCAAGAAGGTATCGCCCGAGCAATCGCAGGAACTGAACAAGAAGATTGCGGAAGGCTACCTGATGTATGCCGGATGGTATAAGGAAGAAGAGTGATTCCCCGTCATCGGGGAACCGCAACATGCAACCGGCGCTGACTCTGCGTAGATGAGAGCCAGCGCCGGTTTTTATTTTCTGCGGAAGGACGGAAGTAAGGGTCAGAGATTTCCTATCTCGTCCAGGTTCTTCTGGATGTCCGCATCGCTCAAGGTGTAGTTCTGCAAGTCCCCGGAGAGGTACTTGTCATAGGAAGCCATGTCGATGAGTCCGTGACCGGAGAGATTGAACAGGATGACACGCTCCTCGCCCGTCTCGATGCACTGCTTCGCCTCGTTGATGGCGGCAGCAATGGCATGACAGGATTCGGGAGCGGGGATGATACCTTCGGTGCGTGCGAAGAAGCAACCCGCTTCGAATGACTCCAGCTGGTTGATGTCGACAGCCTCCATCATCTTGTCCTTCAGCAATTGCGAAACGATGACACCGGCACCGTGGTAGCGCAATCCGCCGGCATGGATGTTTGCCGGAGCAAAGTTGTGTCCGAGCGTGAACATGGGCAGCAACGGCGTATAGCCTGCCTCATCTCCAAAGTCATACTGGAACTTGCCGCGTGTCAGCTTCGGGCAGGATGCAGGTTCCGCAGCGACAAAACGGGTCTTCTTTCCTTCCAGGATATTGTGACGCATGAAGGGGAAGGAGATGCCGCCGAAGTTGGAACCTCCGCCGAAGCAACCGATCACCACATCGGGATACTCACCTGCCAGTTCCATCTGCTTCTCGGCTTCCAGACCGATGACAGTCTGATGCAGGGTGACATGGCTCAAGACGGAACCGAGCGTGTATTTGCAGTTGGGTGTCATGCGTGCCAGCTCGATGGCTTCGGAGATGGCAGTACCCAATGAACCCTGGTAGTTGGGATGTGCGGTCAGAATGTCTTTTCCGGCACGGGTTGACATAGAAGGCGACGGAGTGACCTGCGCCCCGAAGGTCTGCATGATGCTACGCCGGTAAGGCTTCTGCTCATAGCTGATTTTCACCTGATAGACAGCAGCCTCCAGTCCGAAGACCTTTGCCGCATAAGACAGGGCGGCTCCCCACTGTCCGGCACCGGTCTCTGTGGTGACGTTCGTCACACCCTCCTTCTTGCAGTAGTAAGCCTGTGCCAAGGCGGAATTGAGTTTGTGGGAACCCACAGGGCTGACGCTCTCGTTCTTGAAATAGATATGCGCCGGGGTCCCCAATGCCTTTTCCAGTCCGTAGGCGCGCACCAGAGGTGTGCAACGGTAGTACTTATACATCTCACGGACTTCTTCGGGTATTTCAATCCAGGCATCTGTCTGATTCAATTCTTGCCGACAAAGTTCCTCGGCAAAGATGGGGTACATATCCTCCGGCTTCAACGGCTGCTTGGTTGCAGGATTCAAGGGTGGCAACGGCTTATTCACCATGTCTGCCTGAATGTTGTACCAGTAGCGGGGAATCTCGTTTTCAGGCAGCATGTAACGTTTCGTTTTTTCTTTCATTGTTCTTATTATTTACAAATTTCATTTACAATATGCAAGGCATCTCATCATTTTTACCAACAGGTTGCAAGTTTAAGTAATAATTGTGGGAATGGCAAGAGCTGGAGGGAAAATGTGTATATTTGCACAAGTTGGGTTGAAGATATGTGGAAAATAGACATAAAATAGGAGTATAACAGGAAGGTATAAGTATTGCTAAATAACAACTATGATTTACGGTTACATACGTGTCAGCAGTGATAAAGAACGCCGAAAAATAGCTCCAAATAAAGAAGCACATGAATAAGTATCGTTTATAAACGATATTTATACACACTTTATATCGTATATAAACGATAATATATATATCTTTACACTAGATTTTAGTATTAATGCGAAAGGTATATGACAAAAGATTTGATAAAACTGCTTATTTCGGAATATCAATCATATGTATCAGGAGTTGAACTCATTCCTCGTGATGTGGAATTTGTGGACGGACTTAATTATGTATTTGTGGGATTGAGGCATGCTGGTAAATCATACTTGATGTTCCAACGCATAGCGCAATTGATAGAGCAAGGGCATAAAAAAGAGGAAATATTATATTTCAATTTTGAGGATGACCGAATAGATTCCTTGGAGGTAAAAGATCTCGACTTAATAAAAACATGCTATGAGGAAATGTATGACTCTCGTCCAATATTCTTCTTGGACGAGATACAATTGGTGGATAGATGGGAAAAGTTTGCGCGTAGGTTGGCAGACCAAAAATATCAAGTATACATCACTGGCAGCAATGCAAAAATGCTGAGTAGCGAGATTGCAACCACACTTGGAGGCAGGTATATGATATATGAAGTGTACCCTTATTCCTTGAAAGAATATCTGAAAGCCAGTGGTATTGATATACTTGAAAAGAATGCAATGTTTGTATTTGGAAAACAGATTGTGAAGTTGACGAATACTTATTTTCAACATGGTGGGTTACCGGAAACTGTAGGCATGAAAGAAACACGTTCATGGATGAGCAACCTGTTCAGCAAAATATTCTTCGGCGATTTAGTGGCAAGATACAGAATACGCAATGATTATGCGTTGCGTGTGATGATACGCAAAATGGCTGAAAGCGTGAAGCAGCCTCTTTCATATAACAGAATTGCAAGCATTGTCAGTAGTACAGGCAAAAAACTAAGTACAGATGCAGCTATCGATTATATAGGATATATGACAGACACTTGGCTCATATTACCCTATGAGAATCTGTATGGCAAGTTACAAGACAAGGAGACAAATCGCAAATATTATTTCACGGATAATGGCCTGCTCCATCTTTTCCTTGTTGATGCCAACACTTCTTTGCTTGAAAACATTGTAGCAGTAACCCTCCGACGCAAATATGGTGATGGAAGTTATTTTTGGAATAGCAAGAATGCAGAAGTCGATTTTGTAGTTCCTGAAGAAAAACTGGCTGTACAGGTGTCATATTCCATGACTGATGCAAACACATCTAAACGTGAGATAGATGGACTAATAAAGCTACATTCGATTCAACCAATCAGCAGAATGATTGTCGTAACGATGGAAGAAGAGAACCTTATTGAAAAAGATGGTTTTCATATAGAGCTTGTCCCTTTATGGAAATGGTTGCTTAAATTCTAACATATTTGGAGGATTACATTCTCTATATGATTCATTAAGGTTTAGAAGACTTACCACAACAAAGCGTGGCAGTTCTTTTCAGAATTCTCCTAGAAACTACAAATATAGCAAATAGTTAAGACTCACCAAACCACAAGCAGCTTTTCCCTATAAAAGCTATTCACAGAGATACGATACTATCTTTTTGCAACCAGTTCTTCACTTCCGCTTGACAGATTCACCCAAAACATACGTTTCAGCTAACGCGTATTTTTGAGGAATCGGGCAAAGTAGGTTATTTTAGGAATATTCATGCGAGACGGAACGCATAGATATTCAGAAGCAGGGGTAAAAACGAATATTTATACTGCGAAATAATATTGTTTGAGAAGTCAAACACTTGTGTTTGGCACGTGAAACAATATTGTTTGACGACCCAAACAATATTGTTTCGTCCGTCGAACAAAAATGTTTGGAGTGAAAAAGACCTGTTTTACGGTTCTTATACATTAATTTATGTTCATTCACCTCTAGTTTGTCCGTCAGGATGCACAATGCGAGCGTGTGATTATGCACAGCTTTTCGGCTGAAGGAAGAATTCACCGCGGCTGTATCCAATCAATACATAGACAAAAGACAGGTAAATGCGGTCCTATCATTTCAAAGTGTATTTTGCGAATCGCCTGAGAATTCAAAAAAATCCAGCAAGCCGTATTTTGGCGCGAGCATCGCCGCTTTCAGGGCATTCGTTTGACAAATTGACAACACCGTCTTTCAGATGAGAGGGAAATGTCAAAATGATAACATCGCTTTCAGAAAAGTGTTAGACAATTTGCGAATATAGGAATAAGGAAGTATCTTTGTACACATAAAGACAAGGCATTATGTATATCGAGTTCGATAAAGACTACTTGCGTGAGTTGTACGAGCTAGGGCGCACAAACGACAAGAGACACCGCTACCAACCTGAAGTAATAAGGGGCTACCAGAAAGCTGTTTTTCTGCTTTCATCTGCCAATGCTATTACTGACTTGTTCCAGAACAATGCTCTAAATTATGAAGTCTTGCAAGGTGATAAAAAGGGTATCTCTTCCGTGAGAATAAACCGCAAATACAGGCTTGAATTTACCGTACATGAAGTCTTTAACGAGCAAATAATTACACTTTGCCGTCTATTGGATATCAGCAACCATTACAAATGACATTCGATATGGAAACAGCAAAGAAAACATATGCACCGCATGAGTTACAGCCGTCCACACCAATACACCCCGGTGAAATACTGAAAGACGAGTTAGAAGCTCGCAACATATCGCAAAGGAAGTTCGCCGCCCTCATCGGCGTTTCTTACTCCGTACTTAACGAAGTTGTGAACGGTAAACGCCCAGTAACAACTGAATATGCATTGAAAATCGAAGCGGCAACGGGCATCCCTGCCCATGTATGGGTAAACATGCAGTCTGCCTACAATATGCAGACTGCACGGCGAAACAGTAAACTTGCCGCTGTGCTTGAAAACATACGTAAAGCTGTCGCGGTTCTCTGACAGGGTATAGGTAATCATCCCACCTGCCTCCTCCCCTAAGTCCGGGAATATTCCTGCTTATCGTATGTGTGCAAAAAAGCCGTGCATCCATGTACAACGTACATGAGACACACGGCTATGTTTGTTTTGCATGCGTCGAACACACCACTGCCTTACTTCTGCTCACGCACAAAGACCACGCAACAGGTGCCCACCAGCAGCAACAGACCTGCCAGCAGGAGCATGCTGCCTTCCGATGCCAACCCATCGGCAGGGGTAAGGGCACGCAGTATCAAGCCACCGGTAGCTGCCGCCACAATCTGCGGCACACAAATCGTTCCGTTGAACAAACCAAGGTAGGTGCCCATGTGTCCACCGGAAAGGGAGTTCGTCAGGATGGTGAAAGGCAGGGCAAGCATGGCTGCCCAGGCGCAACCTATCAGCAGGAAGGACACGAAGAGGGCATAGACATCGTGCATGAAAAAGGTGGAGATGAAACCGGCAGCACCCAGGAACAGGCTCAATGAATAGACGAAGCGCCGGTTCTTGAACAGGGGGATGACGGCAGCCCAAATCACGGAACCGACGGCTTGCACGGCAAAGTAGACACCAACCCAGTCGCCTGCCGTCTGATATTCCACCGAACTGGTGTCGAGCACCACACGGTTCATACCGTCGATGACACGTTCCACCACAGGGGCATCGAAGACATTGGCGGCAATCGCCCCGTTGGTGTAGGTCCACATGAACATGAAGGCTGACCAGCAGAAGAACTGTACCAATCCTACGGTCCAGAAGGCTTTGGGGGCACGACGCAGGAGGGTGAAGACACCAACCTTTTCCGTCCGGGTGTCGTCGGCTATCCCGTGGTATTCGGCATAGAGGGCGGGAGGATACTCCTTGACCTTTGCCGTGGTGTAGACCACGCAGAGGATAAGGATAAAGGCACCTATATAAAAGGAATAGATGACGGAGTCGGGTATCACACCTTCGGGTGCAACCTTGCTGATGCCTACGGTTGCAAACAGGAAGGGAAAGAGGTAGCCTGCCAGGCTGCCGGCATTGCAGAGGAAGCTCTGGATGGAATATGCCAGCCCCTTCTGCTTCTCATTGACCATGTCGCCCACCATCATCTTGAAGGGCTGCATCGCCATGTTGATGGAGGTGTCGAGCAGCATCAGCGAGAGCAGTCCGAAAATCATGGAAGTGGAGACGGTCATGCCGAAACTGCCGGCATTGGGAAGGAGGCACATGACCAGCACCGCCACCAGTGCCCCCACAAACAGGTAGGGAATACGGCGTCCGAAGCGCGTCCAGGTACGGTCGCTCAATGCACCGACGACGGGTTGGACCAGGATGCCCGCCAGCGGCGGAAGAATCCAAAAGAAACTCAGGCTGTGAGGGTCTGCACCCAGGGTTGAAAAGATACGGCTGATATTTGCACTCTGCAAGGCGTAGGCTATCTGCACGCCAAAAAATCCAAAGCTGATGTTCCACAACTTCCAGAAACTTAAATCCGGCATTACTTTCATGGCTGAACAAAACGGTTTTAGTTTGATAATATATAAAGGTGTATATAAAGAGAGACTTTATTGAGTTGCAGTGGGAAAGTAATGGAGATGACGGCGGGCGACGTGTCAGAGGTTCATCACCTGCTGTTCGAAGGTATCCTTGTCGCCCCGGGCCTTGCCCCGTATCTTGCTGCGGTAGTTGTAGACCGTCGCCAGGGAGTAGCCCAGGAAGTGGGCGATGCTGTTGGCGTCGGTCACTCCCAGTCGGATGAGCGCAAAGATACGAAGTTCTGTATTGAGTAGTTCATTCTGTTTGGGGTAAATTTTGCCCTCGTCGGTCAAAAGTTGGTTAAAATCGGTGATAAAATTGGGGAAAAGGTCGAGAAACGACTTGTCAAACTCCTTGTAGAACGCTTTCCGCTCGTCTTGCAGGAAGTTGTCCGAGCGTACCAGCTTGACCAGCTCGTCCATCTTCGAGGCACGCAAGAGCTTGTCGAGCGAGAGTCGGTATTGCTCCAGCTTCTCCAGGTACATCACGCAGCGGTCCAGGTAACGGGCAATGTAGACCTCCTTGATTTTGCCTGTTTCTTCCAGCGTACGGTTGGCAGCCATCAGCTGTCCGTTGGCAATCGAGAGGTTCTGACGCATCTGCGCCAGCTTCTTCATGCTGATATAGAGGTAGACGGCAAGTGTGATGAAGAGAATCGCCAGTATGCTCACACTCACGGAGATGACGTACTGGAGGTCGTGCTTCTTCTCTTCCAGGTCACGATAAGCGCGTTCGACGATTGGGTAGAATTCCGTGACTTCAAGGAAACGCAGACGGGCGTTGCATGCCACCGCATCCTCCATGGAGCATGCCATATAGCGGTATGCCCGTGCCAGGTCTCCCTGTTCATACATCAGCCTTGCCAACCGTTGGAGGGAGGCATATTCGCGGGCAGCCATACGGATGTCAACCAGTGCAGTACGGGCAAGGTAGTAGATTTCGTGCTCCACATCCCCCTTCTTCTGCCAGGCCTCGAACAGCGTGTAGTTCAGGTAGGCACGGTTGGGCATGGTCATTCCGTCTTCATCATGCGACGCCAACAGCGACAGCGCCTCGTCGGGGTTGCCGGCAAGCAGGAGCCTTTCTGCACGGACGATGTCGGTGGAGAGTCCCGGACCAATGATACTGAGGATGGAGTCGCGGTAGGCTTCCGTGATTTTCAGGTATTTCTCCTTGGCAGGTTGGTAGGCGGTATAGTCGGCAAGCCAGCCGTGATACGCCCGTTGGGTGTGGTAGTAGTAGAGCAGTCCGCCTGTCGAGAGAGCGTCTTTATGCACGCGTGCCAGTTCGGTGCCTGCCTCGTTGTACATGCCCATGACACCCATCACTTCGGCACGGTTGATACGCACTTCGTTTTCCAGGTCGGGACGGTTCAGCCGGGGCAGCAGCCGGGCTTTGCGTTCGACATAAGCAAGGGAGGAATCTGCCTGGTAATGCAGGTATTCATAGAACAGTGAGCCACAAAGGTCGCATTGCTCCTGTGGGGTGGCTGCCGTCTGCAGGACTTGCTTCAGGCTGTCAATCCTCGCTTCCTTCAGACGGTGATAGTCGCTCTTGTGACGGATGGTCCGGTCCAGTTGTTCCAATATTTCTTTGGTCTGACGGTCGTAATCCTGTCCGAAAAGTGGAGCCGCCGTCCACCCGAACAGCATCCCCATCAGGAGAAAACAGGTCTTCATGGCTTTCATTTGCATATCTTTCGTGGTTCGTAGCGACAAACATACGAAAAAAGAGGTAGAAGCACTCCATAAACACCTTTATTTTTCCGGAAAAAGCTTCCTTCTGACTTATATTATCCGGGTATCCGAGAAAAGCTATTTACCTTATTTACAAAGGACTAATATTTCTACTGACTTATATTTATTTTCCAGCCTACCCAAAGGCTGTTGATAGTGCCTATCTTTGTGCAGAACCAAATGAGAATATCATGAAAACGTTGCTAATGACTTTGATGACCTGCTTGCTGGGAACAGTCTCGCCAACGGTTGCCGCAAACACCTTCCATGTAAAGAAAGTATCACCCCCGTTCTGGTGGGCTGACATGAAGAATCCCCAATTGCAAATCATGCTCTATGGTGACGACCTTGCATCTGCCGACGTCTCCATCCGGGGCGAAGGCGTTCTCCTGCAAGAGACCGTCGTGCTGGATAATCCCAACTACCTCTTATTATACGTCGACCTGTCGCAAGCCAAGCCGCAGACGTTTGACATCCTCCTCCAGAAGGGACGGCAGAAAGCCACGGTGCCCTATGAACTGAAGGCACGTACGCGACGGGGCAGCGACATCCAAGGCTTCGATGCATCCGATGTGCTCTACCTCATCATGCCCGACCGTTTCGCAAACGGTTCGACAGCGAATGACGTCATCCCCGGCATGCTCGAACAGGGTGTGGACCGCACGGAGCAGTATGCCCGTCACGGGGGAGACCTGAAGGGCATTGCCGATCACCTGGACTATCTGGCTGACCTGGGCATCACCGCCATCTGGCTCAACCCCATCCAGGAAAACGACATGCCCGAGGGGTCCTACCACGGCTATGCCATCACGGACTACTTCCAGGTCGACCGTCGGCTGGGCACGAACGAGGAGTTCCGCGAACTGACCCGGCAGGCACAGTCCCGGGGCATGAAGGTGGTCATGGACATGATATTCAACCACTGCGGTGCAGAGAACCTGCTGTTCAAGGACAAGCCTTCGAAGGACTGGTTCAACTTCCGCTCGGAATACGTACAGACTTCCTACAAGACGGCTTCCGTCTTCGACTCCCATGCGGCAGACTATGAACGCACCATCGCTACCGACGGTTGGTTCACCCGGTCAATGCCCGACTTCAACCAACGCAACCGCCACGTGGCGCGTTACCTCATCCAGAGCAGCATCTGGTGGATCGAGTATGCGGGCATCAACGGCGTCCGTCAGGACACGCATCCTTATGCCGACTTCGACTTCATGGCGCAATGGTGCCGGGAGGTGCTTGCCGAATATCCGCACTTCAACATCGTGGGCGAGACCTGGCTCAACAGCAACGTGCTGGTGTCTGCCTGGCAAAAGGACAGTCGGCTGGCAGCTCCGCGCAACTCCTTCCTGCCCACCGTGATGGACTTCCCCCTGCAAGGGCTGATGAACCGTGCCTTTGACGAAGAGACCACCGACTGGAGCGGCGGACTGTACGGGCTCTATGACTACCTGACGCAGGACTTCGTGTATGCCGACCCGATGCATCTGCTCATCTTCCTCGACAACCACGACACCTCCCGTTTCTATACGAAGGAAGAGCAGACTGCCAACCTCGACCGCTACAAGCAGGCACTGGCCTTCCTGCTCACCACCCGTGGCATCCCGCAACTCTACTACGGAACGGAGATTCTCATGGCGGCAGACAAGGCGGAAGGTGACGGATACCTGCGCCGCGACTTCCCGGGCGGTTGGCAGGGCGACAAGACCGACTGCTTCACCCGTGCCGGACGGACGGAACTGCAGAACGAGGCGTTCGACTATGCACGCAGGCTCCTCAACTGGCGAAGGGGCAACGAGGTCATCGCCAAGGGGTCGCTGAAGCACTTCTCCATCGCCAACGGAGTGTATGTCTACGAACGACGCTACGGAGACCGTTCGGTGGTGGTCATGCTCAACGGGACGGACCGTCCGCAGACGCTTGACCTGAAGCCTTACGCCGAAATCCTTCCGCGGAAGGAAGCGACGGACTTCCTGAGCGGACAGACCCGTCAGCTGACCGACAAGCTGGAACTGAAGGCACGCGACGTGCTCCTCCTCGAATTCTGACCGGAACACAAACAAATCATCCCTATACCATTATCCTTATGAAACATTCACTCATACTCACCCTCTGCTGCTTCCTCGGGCTTTCCGCCGGGGCACAGCAACTGAAATCACCCGACGGCAACCTGACGCTGGACTTCAGCCTCAACAACCAGGGAACGCCGGTCTATGAACTCACGTACAAAGGTCACCCCGTCATCAAGCCGAGCCGGCTGGGACTGGAACTGAAGCGTGAGGATGCCAACAAGAAGACCGACTTCGAATGGACCGAGCGTAAGGATGCCGACCGTCTCGATGCCAAAGCAGACCTGATGACCGGATTCAGCATCAACCGGACGCAGACCGCGACGTTCGATGAGACATGGACCCCGGTGTGGGGCGAAGAGAGCCGCATCCGCAACCACTACAACGAGCTGGAGGTGACGCTTGACCAGGCAGCCACACAACGGCAACTGGTGCTCCGCTTCCGCCTGTTCGACGACGGACTGGGCTTCCGCTACGAGTTCCCGCAACAGCCGGAGCTGAACTACTTCGTCATCCGCGAAGAGCGCACGGAGTTTGCCATGGCGGGAGACCACACGGCTTTCTGGATTCCCGGCGACTATGACACGCAGGAGTACGACTACACCACCTCGCGCCTCTCCGAGATACGGGGACTGATGAAGAAAGCCTACACCGAGAACTCCTCGCAGACGCTCAGCTCGCCCACCGGCGTACAGACGGCGCTGATGATGAAGACCGACGACGGACTCTACATCAACCTGCACGAGGCGGCACTCGTGGACTACCCGTGCATGAACCTGGACCTCGATGACCGCAACCTCGTGTTCCGCTCCTGGCTGACACCGGACGCACGGGGCGACAAGGGCTACATGCAGACGCCCTGCCACACGCCGTGGCGTACGGTCATCGTGAGCGACGATGCCCGCGACATCCTTGCCTCGCGCATCACGCTCAACCTCAACGAGCCGTGCAAGCTGACGGACACGTCGTGGATCAAGCCAGTCAAGTATGTAGGCGTCTGGTGGGACATGATTACCGGACGGGGCACCTGGGCGTACACCGACGACTTGGCAAGCGTGAAGCTGGGCATCACTGACTACACGAAGGCCAGGCCCAACGGCCGCCACTCCGCCAACACGGAGAACGTGAAACGGTACATCGACTTTGCAGCGAAGCACGGCTTCGACGCCGTCCTCGTGGAAGGATGGAACGAAGGATGGGAGGAGTGGTTCGGCAAGAGCAAGGACTATGTCTTCGACTTCGTGACACCGTACCCGGACTTTGACGTGGACGAGCTGCAACGCTATGCCGCCTCGAAGGGCGTGAAGATGATGATGCACCACGAGACCTCCTCGTCCGTGCGCAACTACGAACGCCACATGGACCAGGCTTACCGCTTCATGGTGGACCACGGATACAACGCCGTGAAGAGCGGCTACGTGGGCGACATCCTTCCGCGCGGAGAGCACCACTACGGCCAGTGGATGGTCAACCACTATCTCTACGCGGTACAGAAGGCCGCCGACTACAAGATTATGGTCAACGCTCATGAGGCGGTGCGCCCCACCGGACTGTGCCGCACCTATCCCAACCTGATAGGCAACGAGTCGGCACGTGGCACGGAGTATGAAGCCTTCGGCGGCAACAACGTCAACCACACCACCATCCTGCCCTTCACCCGCCTCATCGGCGGACCGATGGACTACACGCCGGGCATCTTCGAGACACACATCGACAAGATGAACCCGGACAACCACTCGCAGGTGCGCTCCACCCTCGCCCGTCAGCTGGCACTCTACGTCACCATGTACAGTCCGCTTCAGATGGCAGCCGACGTGCCGGAGAACTACGAGCGGTTCCTCGACGCCTTCCAGTTCATCAAGGACGTCGCCATCGACTGGGACGAGAGCCGTTACCTGGAGGCGGAGCCGGGCGAGTACGTCACCATCGCCCGACGCGCCAAGGGCACCGACAACTGGTTCGTGGGCTGCACGGCAGGCTACAACGGACATGTGTCCAAGCTCGCCTTCGACTTCCTGACCCCGGGAAAGACCTACGAGGCAACCATCTACGCCGACGCCAAGGATGCCCACTGGCAGACGAATCCCCAGGCATACACCATCACCCGCAAGAAAATCAACTCCCGCTCCAAGCTCACCCTGCGTGCGGCTGTGGGCGGAGGCTATGCCATCAGCATCAAGCCGGTGGAATAAGCCGCTGCACATACATTCTTACTTTACTATCGGATTTTTAACTTAAACACAATAGCATGAAGATGAACTCAATCATTCAAGTCTCCAGCAGACAACTCATGATCCCGGCAGCATGCCTGATGCTCTCCGTGCAGGCTTTCGCACAGCAAGCCATCACGGTGAAGGGCGTTGTCAGAGATAAGGCCGGCATGGAACTCATCGGCGCAAGCGTCGCCGTCAAGGGTTCGACGAAGGGTGTCATTACCGACATCGACGGACGCTTCACCTTGAAAGCCAACCAAGGTGATGTCCTGGTCATCTCCTTCCTGGGCTACCGCACCCGGGAGGTCCCCGTCTCTCCCACGATGGATGTTACCCTGGAAGAGGCAACTGAATTGCTCGACGACGTCGTGGTCATCGGCTACGGTACGGTGAAGAAGGACGATGCCACCGGCTCGGTGAGCGCCATCAAGCCCGACGAACTGAGCAAGGGCATCACCACCAGCGCACAGGACATGCTCGCCGGCAAGGTCGCCGGTGTGAGCGTGACAAGCAACGACGGCGCGCCGGGCAGCAGTTCGACCATCCGCATCCGAGGCGGCTCGTCGCTCAACGCATCGAACGACCCGCTGATTGTCATCGACGGACTGCCCATCGACAACAGCGGCATCAAGGGTATGTCCAACGGACTCTCCATGGTCAACCCGAACGACATCGAGACGTTCACCGTCCTGAAGGATGCTTCTGCCACCGCAATCTACGGTTCGCGTGCCTCCAACGGTGTCATCATCATCACCACCAAGAAGGGCAAGAGCGGTTCGGGACCGAAGGTGAGCTACAACGGCTATGTCTCCATGGCGACCGCAACCAAGAAATACGACGTCCTCAGCGGCGACGAATACCGTGCCTACATCCAGCACCTGAAGGACAACGGCGCACAGCTCGACACACCGCTGGGCGATGCGAACACGGACTGGCAGGACGAAATCTTCCGCGAAGCCGTGAGCACGGAGCACAACATCTCCGTCACCGGAGGCTTGAAGAACATGCCTTACCGCGTCTCGATGGGATACAACTACAACGACGGCATCATCAAGACGTCCAACTACCAGCGGTTCACGACCGCAGTGAACCTCGCCCCGTCGTTCTTTGACGACCACTTGCGATTCAACATCAACGCGAAATACATGCACGGGAAGAACCGGTTCGTGGACGCCGGCGTCATCCTGGGTTCGGCACTCGCCATGGACCCGACACGCCCGGTCTACTCGGACGACCCCGACGCCGTGAAGTTCTTCGGCGGCTATTACCAGAAGTCGGTGGGCTTTGCCGTATCCGACCCCAACTGGACCGCCAAACCCTATGAGAACTCTCCGCGCAACCCGGTCGCCGAACTGCATCAGAAGAACGACGGCTCCCGCAGCGACGACTTCATCGGCAACATCGAGATGGACTACCGCGTGCACTTCCTCCCCGACCTGCGCATCCATGCCAGCCTCGGCGGTGAATATGCAGAGGGCACGCAGCGCACCGTCATCTCGCCCTACTCCTACAGCAACAACTACTACGGATGGGACGGCATGCAGACGGAGTTCAAGTACAGCACGACGCTCAATGCCTACGCCCAGTATGTCAAGGAGCTGGGCAACCACACGCTCGACGTGATGGTCGGCGGCGAGGAACAGCACTTCCACCGCACCGGCTACTCGCAGGGCGCCGGCTGGGACAGCTACCTCCAGCAGAAGTACAAGGAGGAGAAGCGCAGCGAGAAGGCATACGGCACCCACAACTCCCTGGTGTCCTACTTCGGCCGTCTGAACTACACGCTCCTCAACCGATACCTGCTCACCTTCACGATGCGCTTCGACGGTTCCTCCCGTTTCTCGGACGACAACCGCTGGGGCAAGTTCCCCTCGGCAGCCTTTGCATGGAAGATGAAGGAGGAAGGCTTCCTGCGCGACGTCGAGGCCCTCTCCGACCTGAAGCTCCGTCTGGGCTGGGGTATCACCGGGCAACAGGCGGTCGTGGACCAGGACTTCCCGTACCTGCCGACTTATAACATCAGCAACCAGTACTCGCAGTACCTCTTCGGTGACGAGGGTTACAACACCCTGCGCCCCAACGCCTACAACCAGAACCTGAAGTGGGAGCAGACCACCACGTGGAACGCCGGATTCGACTTCGGCTTCCTCAACGGACGCATCTCCGGAAGCCTCGACGGATACTACCGCGAGACCAAGGACCTCATCAACAAGGTGAAGATTCCCGTGGGCACCAACCTCAGCTCCAGCCTCATCAAGAACATCGGTTCGCTGGAGAACTACGGCGTGGAGTTCAGCATCAACACCAAGCCCGTCGTGACCAACGACTTCACGTGGGACCTCTCCTTCAACGCCACCTGGAACCACAACGAAATCACCCGGCTGACCGATGCCGACAACGACTCCTACTACGTGGACAGCGGCGACGACGCCCCGCGCGGCAACGGCAACAAGGCACAGGCACACAAGGTGGGCTACCCCGCCGGCTCGTTCTACGTCTACCAGCAGGTGTATGACGCCGACGGCAAACCCATCCAGGGCATGTTCGTCGACCGCAACGGCAACGGGGAAATCGACCTCGACGACCGCTACATGTACAAGAAGCCGGCAGCCGACGTCCTCATGGGCCTCACCTCGAAGATGCTCTGGCGCAACTGGGACTTCAGCTTCGCCCTGCGTGCAAGCCTGAACAACTACGTCTACTACGGACGCCTGGCAGAGAACGCCAACGTGGCAGCCGACGGTCTGTTCGCCAACAACACCTACGTGAACGTCATCAAGGAAGCCATCGACCTGGGCTGGACCGACTTCAGCAACTACCGCTCGGACTACTTCGTGCAGAACGCTTCCTTCCTGCGCTGCGACAACATCACCTTGGGCTACTCGTTCAAGAACCTCTTCAAGAGCATCTACTACGGAGGAGCCACGGGCCGTCTGTATGCCACCGTGCAGAACCCCTTCCTCATCACCAAGTATGACGGACTCGACCCGGAAGTATCCAGCGGCATGGACAAGAACCCCTATCCGCGTGCCACGACCTTCCTGCTCGGTCTGAGCCTGCAATTCTAACCACCCCAAAAGCACATCATGATTATGAAACAAAGGTACTTCAAGCATATCCTTCCGGCTGTCCTCCTTACGGTGGCCGGACTGGGGATGGGCTCCTGCGTCAACGACCTCGACATACAGCCCATCGACCCCCAACAGCCTGCCTACAACATCGACCAGAACTTCGCGTTCGCCTACTCCCTGCTGGGCAGCGAGGGAAACCTGGGCCTCAGCTCCGACGAGGACAAGGCCGGCTTCTACCGCACCGTGTTCTCCCTGCAGGAGTATCCTGCCGACGGCGTCATCTGGCAGTGGCAGGAGAATGCCGGCATCCCTGCTCTGACCAACCTCAGCTGGGACAACGGCACGAACATCCCCGAGTGGGCATGGCTCCGCCTCGGATACGACGTGACGCAGTACAACCTCCTGCTCGGCAACCTCGCCGGGAAGGACGATGCCGAGAGCGTGAGACGGCGTGCCGAGGTGCGCTTCCTCCGCGCCCTGCACTACTGGTACAACCTCGACCTCTGGGGCGTAGCTCCGGTGAAGGAGGTCTTTGACAACAACAACCCCGTGCCCAAGGCAGGACAGGAGCTCTTCGACTACATCGTGGCAGAGCTGAAAGCCGTCGAGCCGGACCTCTATGCCCCGGGACAGGCTCCCTTCGGACGTGCCGACCGGTCAGCCTGCTGGCTGCTCCTGGCACGCCTCTACCTGAATGCCGAGGTCTACACCGGCACCGCCCACTGGGCAGAAGCCCGCGAGTATGCCAACAAGGTGCTCACCGACGGCTACCACCACCTGACGAACCACTACAAGGCGCTCTTCATGGCGGACAACGATGTCAACATGGCGGTGCGTCCGGAGATTGTCTTCCCCATCCGTCAGGACGGAACACGGATGAAAGAGGCGAGCAGCGCCGCCAAGTTCCTGGTCTGCGCCTCGCGCGACGGTGCCAAGCCGGTCATGCCCGACCTCAGCTCCAACACGTGGAACTGCCTCCTGCTGAAGAGCTCGACCCTCCTCAAGTTCTTCCCCACGCTCGACGACGTCCCTTACCTCAAACCCGAAGACTTCAAGTCGGAGTATGAGAACTTCAGCCGTCAGGAAGTCATAACCTTCGACCGGGAGCACGGCATCGGCACCGACGACATGGTGGCGAAAGCCGGCGACGACCGCGCCCTCTTCTACGGCGGTGTCGGCGGCGGCAAGCACTCGGTGAGCAACGACCGCAACGGCGCACAGCCGACCGACAACTTTGCCGGCGACAAGGGGCTGCGTGTCGTGAAGTGGAGCAACCTCCGCAGCGACGGCAAGCCCGCCAGCGACCCCTCGGACCCCGATACCGACGTACCTCTCTTCCGCACGGCAGAGGCACAGCTCATCGTGGCGGAGACCTACTTCCGCGAGGGCAACAAGGCAGAAGCCGTCAAAGCCATCGCCGCCCTGCAGCAGATGCGCAACCGCAAGGACCTCGTGACGTCCGCCAAGCTCGACGCCGACTACCTGCTCGACGAGTGGTGCCGCGAGTTCTACTGGGAAGGCCGACGCCGCAGCGACCTGCGCCGCTTTGGCAAGTTCACCTCGTCCGACTACCTCTGGGAGTGGAAAGGCGGCGTGAAGGAAGGCCGCGGCGTGGACGACAAGTACAACACCTACCCCATCCCCGCCCAGGACTACAAGGACAACCCCAACTACCAGGGCTTCGGAGGAACATGGTACAAGTAAGCAGGCGGGCGCACAACGCCCCGTCAGCTGAATACTAATCCCTAAAAAACAACAAGCAATGAAACGCATCACACTTTATACCCTGCTCGCGGCAATGACACTGGGCGCACCGCTCTTTACGGCTTGCGACTCCGACCGCGACGACAACCCCATCCTGCGAACGGATGCCACGACCTTCACCGTCGACGAACTGGGCACGGCGCCCTACGTCCTCACGGCTGAAGGCGACAACCAGCTCACCCTGAGCTGCACCCAGCCGGACTATGGCTTCCCGGCTGCCGTGACCTACAGCGTCGACATCTGCCTCAACGACCGGTTTGAGGAAGGCAAGACGCAGGCCCTCGGCGAGTACAAGGGACACAGCTTCACCCTCAAGAACAAGGACCTCAATGCCGCCGTGGTCAAACTCTGGCAGGCTGAGAACGAAGGCGACTATGCCGGGAAGGACGCCACCGTCTACTTCCGCGTGAAGGCACGCCTCTCTGCCAACAACAGCGGCGAGACGACCGGCAACCTCGTGCACGCCACGGTACGGATGTTTGCCATCCCCGTCACTGTCGAGCTGCCCGAAGCGATGTACCTCGTCGGGGCTGACATCGGCACGGCGTGGAGCACCTGGCAACCGCTGGTTGCCGTCACCGGAATGCCCGGCGAGTTCTGGGGCATGTTCTACTTCAGCGAAGGCGGCGAGTTCAAGTTCGGCAAGTTCGAAGGCGACTGGACCGGCTACGGCGCCATCAAGACGCTGAAGGACGAGGCGAAAGCCGGCGTGACAGGTTCCGACAACATCAAGGTGGGCAAGGCAGGATGGTACATCGTCTGCATCACTGCCAAGGCGAACGCCACGGGCGACAACCTCGACTACACGATGACCTTCCTTCGTCCGGAGGTCTACCTCATCGCCGCCCCGAACGGCACGTGGGGCTACGACGACGCCTGGAAGTTCACGGTGCCTGCGACCAGGGACGACGAGTTCGTCTCCCCCGCCCTAGCAGGTCCCGACATGCTGCGCATAGCCGTCAAGGCGGGACAGGACTGGTGGCGCACCGAGTTCACCCTCAAGGGCGGCAAGGAAATCGTGTACCGCGCCAACACCGCCGTGGGCGACAACCTCAGCGAGCTGGGTCCCGAGTATGCTGCCAGCGGAAGCAAGGGCAACAAGGTCTACCTGAACTTTGCCAACGGCACAGGTTCCATCAAATAGCAAATACAACTAAAATTATTCTTTCAATAGGTATTCATTCTATAGATTGACCGACGGAGGGCGAGCGACCGGATGCAGACAACCGGTTGCCGCCCTCCGTCCCTTTTTCCCCTGCACCGTCCGTCCGCTCCTGTCATTTTGTCAAAGTGTCAAACGAAGCCGCCGAGAAGGGCCTTCGTTGCGCCAAAATACGGAGGGATGACCGGGAAGGCCCTTCTCAGGCGATTCGTCCGGTGCACCTTGACGGCATTTCCGTCCGTTTCCTGCCTTCCTGCACGGTTTTTCTCTTCCTTCGTTCCCTTCCGTCGGTCTTTTCACACGGACGGGCACAATTTCACACCTGCGGAATCGTGCTCCTCCGGGCTCTGAAAAATGAAAACAGGTGGCTGTTTTCGTACGGACGAACGACTACGACGGTGCGGACACGTCGGTACGGTGGTAGTCGTTCGTCCGTACGAAGCCAATCATAGGTGCTTTTGACCGTAAAAAGGGAGGCGGGGGACGCTTTTTTCATGTTAGGAACGGTATAATTATGTGAATAACGGTTTATTCTGATGTGTTCTGACGGACGTCTCTTAAAATATTTAACGCGCGTTTTTCTAATTGGGACAAATTTGCGGATTTGTGCGTTACCTGAAAACGTTGAATTGGGGAAATGTGATGTTAAAACCAGGGAAACGGTGTCATTATGACAAAATGAACAGGCGCCCCTACATTCGCTGCCCGATGGGTCGGGGCAGAAAATCACCATTTTTAGGTATTTCATACCGTCCTGTACGCCTGTACCTTTGCATCCGCAAAAAAGAACGATTATCAACACACACAAACTCAATATGGACAACGCATTCAAGCGGATGGTTCCTGCGACGTTCGCCGCAGCCCTCTCCCTCTCCGTGTCGGCGCAGACCGACACGCTCATGTTCGGCAACCAGGAGTTGCAAGCCATCGAGATTGTAGCGAAATCGAAAGCACGCAAGCTACAGGAACAGGCTTACGCCATCTCCGTGGTCGACCTGAAGGCAAACCACGCCACCTCCACCCCGATGAACAAGATTCTCAACACCGTATCCAGCGTCCGCATACGCGAAGACGGCGGCGTGGGCAGCAATTACACCTTCGCCATGAACGGCTTCTCCGGCAACCAGGTGAAGTTCTTCCTCGACGGTATCCCCATGGACAACTTCGGCTCCAGCTTCAACCTGGCAAACCTCTCGGCAAACCTCGCCGACCGCGTGGAAGTCTACAAGGGCGTGCTGCCCGTCCACCTGGGAGCCGATGCCCTGGGAGGCGCGGTGAACATCGTGTCCCGCATCAACGCCAACTACCTCGACGCCACCTACAGCGTCGGCTCGTTCAACACCCACAAGGCGAGCGTCAACGGGGCGTACACCAACACACGGACGGGATTCACCCTGCGTGCCAACGCCTTCTTCAACTACTCCAAGAACGACTATAAGGTCTTTGCCCCCATCGTCGACCTGTCGACGGGACGGAACCTGGGCGACCGCTGGGTGCGCCGTTTCAACGACGACTACCACTCGGCGGGACTGAAGATGGAGACCGGACTCGTGGGCAGGCCCTGGGCGGACCAGATGCTCGTGGGCGTCATCCTCTCCGAGAACGACAAGCACATCCAGACGGGAGCGACGATGGACGCCGTGTATGGCAAGGTGAAGTCGGGCAGCTTCAGCCTCATACCTACAATTAGGTATAAGAAGACGAACCTGTTCACGCCGGGACTGGACCTGAGCCTCTACGGCACCTACAACGTGGTGAACACGCACAATGTCGACACCGCCGCCGTGGCATACAACTGGCTGGGCGAGTCCGTCCCTGCCACCAGCCGGGGTGAAGGCTACCTGACCGACGCCCTCATCCAGGAGCGCCAGTGGCAGGGGAACGCCAACCTCAACTACGTCATCAGCGACCACCAGAGCGTGACGCTCAACCACGTCGTGACCGCCATGCGGCGCAAGCAGGACGACAGGGAGTATCCCGACTACCCGATGAACGGGCAGGCACAGCACCTCACCAAGAACATCACCGGACTGGGTTACCAGCTCCGCTTCGACCGCTGGAACATGAACATCTTCGGCAAGATGTATGCCCTCTACTCCTCGTCGCACAAGCTGCGCGACCAGTTCCTGGAGACCGAGCACTGGGAGCAGGTGTCGGAACGCAAGCGGCAGTTCGGCTACGGGGCGGCGGCGACCTACTTCTTCCTCCCCTTCCTCCAGGCAAAGGTGAGCTTCGAACAGGCATACCGCATGCCGGAAGCCATCGAGATGTTCGGCGACGGCTTTATCCAGAAGAGCAACCCGGACCTGCAGCCGGAGAACTCGAAGAATCTCAACATCGGCGTGGGACTGGACAAACGCTTTGAGTCGGGGCACCGCGTCACCGCGGAGGTGAACTACATCTACCGCTACACCAAGGACTTCATCCTCAAGGGCGTCAGCCTGACGAGCGACCCGACGACCTCCTATGAGAACATCGGCAAGGCAGTCACTCATGGCATCGAGGCGACCGCCCGCTACGACTACGACAACCGCTTCCACGTGGGCGGCAGCCTGACGTACCAGGACATCACCGACCGCGAGAAGACGGCGCGTACCACCGACAGCTACGTCGAACAAGGCTCGACGGAGAACGTCTCGTACGGGCAGCGGATGCCGAACATCCCCTACTTCTTCGTCAATGGCGACGCGGGCTACAGCTTCCGCGACGTCCTAGCGCGCGGCAACACGCTCTCCATCGACTACTCGTGCGACTACGTCTACAAGTACTACCTGAGCTTTGCCGGTCTGGGACGGCCGACGAGCAAGAAGTATATCCCGACCCAGTTCGCACACAATGCCTCGGTGAGCTACACGATGCACGACGGACGCTACAGCGTCAGCCTGGAGTGTACCAACCTCACCAACGAGAAGCTCTACGACAACTACCGCCTGCAGAAGCCCGGACGCGCCTTCAACGTGAAGTTCCGCCTGTATTTGTCCAACCTCTAACCCCCTTTCCACACACATGAACGCAATGAAACCATTCAGACTACAGATAGCCGGCTGGGCACTCGCCTGCACGGCACTCGCCGCAACCTTCACCGCTTGCGACGACGACATGGGGAGCCTCGAAGTCCCCAACGAACCCTATGTACTCTCGCTCGGCATCACCTCGGGCAACACAACCACCTACTACGTCGTCACCACCGACGACCTCATGGGCGAGCGGCCCATCAACGCCTACAGCAAGGGCATCGAGCAGAACGGCTACCGCGACTACCAGCAGGCGGAGCAGACGGTCTTCTCCATCGGCGGACTGGGTGTGACCAGCGCCACGGGCATCCAACGGGATGCCGAGGGCTACCTGCAGGAGACGGGCGATTTCGTATTCGACAACACACCCATCGGCTTCTGTCAGGTGGACGGGGAGAAGATGGCGGCACTGGAACTGCCCAAGTCACCAGGCAAGGGTCAGAACCTGACGTTCTACACGGTCAACATCCGTACCCTGGAGCTGGAGAGCCGCGTCACCACCACTCCCGTGGCACCGCTGGACGCAGTTGACTGGCCGTCGGTCACCGGCATGACGTATGCAGGAGGGAACCTCTACGTGAGCTACGTCCCCATGAACCCGAACACGTTCGCCACCCCGGCGGTGGACACGGCCTACGTGGCGGTGTACAGCTATCCGGACTTCCGCTTCAAGACGCTCATCAAGGACACGCGACTGGGAAACATCGGCAGCTGGAACGCCTTTAACGGCTTTCAGAAGGACGAGCAGGGCGACGTCATCGCCATGTCGAACACGAGCCTGACGAACGGGTTCTCACAGAGCAACGGCAAGTCCGGCTTCCTGAAAATCAAGGCGGGCGACACGCAGTTTGCCGACGACTACTTCTTCGACTACGAGGCACTGACGGGCTACAAGGTTGCCCACTGGCTCTACGTCGGCGACGGCAAGGTGTATGCCGAGGTGTCGACCAACCAGCAGGCAGGCGCCTGGAGCGATGCCGAGGACCTGAGCGTACTCATCGACCTGAACAAGAAGAGCCACACCGTCATCCAGGAAATCCCGCTGCACAGCGGACAGGGCGGACGCCGCTTCGTCGCCTACGCGGAAGGAGGCTACGTCTATGCCCCGATAGCCACCGCGGACGGCGTGTACATCTACCGCACGGAGATTGCCACGGGAAAGGCGGTGCGCGGCGCCAAGATTTCAGCCACCTTCGTAGGCGGACTCTTCCGCCTCGACTAACCGCCTGCCGACCATGAAGAGACTATTCAGCCTTCTGCACCGCTGGCTTGGACTCGTGTCGGGCCTCATCGTGATGGTCGTGTGCCTCACGGGCAGTCTCTATGTGTTCAGGGACGAGGCGGAGGCAGTGTGCGAGCCTTGGCGACGGGTGCCCGTCCGCGACGCGGAGATGCTTCCCCCTTCGGCGCTGCTGAAGGCTGCGGGCGATGCTTCCGCCCTCACGCTGGGCACTGCCGGCGAAGCGGCACGGCTCGACGCCTATGCCCCACAAGGCACGACAACGACCTATGCCGACCCCTACACGGGAGAAGTCCTGAAGGTCATCCGGCGCGAGCCGGGCGATGCAGGTTTCTTCGCCTTCCTGCTCGACGGTCACCGTAACCTCTGGCTGCCGCGCTCCATCGGCGGTCCGTTGGTATCCTATGCCGTCCTCGTCTTCTTCCTGGCACTGGTCACGGGGATGGTCGTCTCCTGGCCGAAACGTTGGAACCGGAAGGCGGTGCAGAGCCACTTCACCTTCCACCGTCCACTGCGAGCCGCCCGTTTCCGCCTTGACCTGCACAACGTGCTGGGCTTTTATGCCACGCTGCCCCTGCTCGTCCTCTGCCTGACGGGGCTGCTCTTCGGACTATCATGGTTCTCCGGAGGGCTCTATCGCCTGGTGTCGGGCGGACAGGTCATGCAGGGTTACAGCCTGCCTTCGTCCGACAGCACGAACGCCGGGACGGACACCCCCTCCATCGACCTCCTGCACGCCCGCCTGAAAGCGGAGGAGCCCGATGCCGTGCAGTTCTACTACGCGCTGCCGCAAACCGCGTCCGAGGTCTACCGCGTGAGCATCGTCCACGAACGGGGCAGCTACTACAAGCAGGACAACCGCTTCTTCGACCGGTACACCCTCCGCGAGCTGCAAGGCACCGGCCCGTGGGCAGGCAGATACACCGACGCCTCCCCCGCCGACAAGATGATGCGCATGAACCTCGACATTCACGAGGGCCGTATCTGGGGTATATGGGGCAAGATGCTGATGTGCCTGGCATCGCTCGTCGGTGCCAGCCTTCCCGTGACGGGATACCTCTTGTGGTGGAAAAAGAGACGGAGGAAAGCCTAAGGGACAGTTCTGCCGGCCGTGTATCCTGGAAGCGGAAAACACATGGCGGCCCCTGCCGCCTCCTGAAACAAACAAAGCGCGGATGATGCCGATTCTCACATCGGCGCTTGCTATACCTATAATATAATGTGCACCGGGCACCGGCTGCTTACAGCCCGACCGCCTGCAGCACCTTGTCGGACGCCCCGGCACGACCGTGCACGTACTCGCCCGAACGCTTGCCGCAGTCAGACAGGTAGGCGGCGTCGGTCAGGAAGCGGTCCATCCGACTGTCGAACGACGCGGCGTCGGTGACCTCAAAGCTACCTCCTGTGGCAAGCAGCTGACGCGCCTCCTGGAAACGTTGGTTGTTCGGACCGAACAGGACGGGGACACCGTAGACTGCCGCCTCCAGCACATTGTGTATGCCCACGCCGAAACCGCCGCCCACGTATGCCATCTCGCCGTAACGGTAGATGGACGACAGCAGGCCGAAGCAGTCGACAATCAGGCAGTCGGCAGCGGCAGCCGTCTCGGGCGTTGCCTGGGTGTAGCGGACGCAGGGACGGCGGAGCTTCCCCATAATCTCCGTGAGGTGACTCTCCCCGATGACGTGCGGAGCGATGATGAGCTTCATCTCCGGATGCGCGTTGAAGTAGGGGATGAAGATGTCCTCGTCGGGTTGCCACGAACTGCCGGCAACGAGCACGGGACGGCCCTGCTTGAACGCCTCGACGAGGGGAAGCTGCTTTGCCTGCTCGAAAATCTCGATAACGCGGTCAAAGCGCGTGTCGCCCACGACGGTCACGTTGCGGATGCCGAGTGTGGCAAGAAGCTCCCTGGACACCTCGTTCTGCACGAAGAGATGGGTGAAGCGCGTCAGTACCTTATAATACCGTCCGCCGTACCAGCGGAAGAACACCTGGTTCTTGCGGAAGATGGACGACACGCTGTAGGTGGGGACACCGCGGCGTTGCAGCCCCTTGAGGTAGTTCTGCCAGAATTCGTACTTGATGAAGAACGCCATGCAGGGATGTGCCAGCTTCAGGAACCGGCGGACGTTGCGCGGCGTGTCAAAGGGCAGGTAGCAGATGACATCGGCCCCGGCATAGTTCTTACGCACCTCATACCCCGAGGGGGAAAAGAAGGTGAGCAGAATCTTATACTCCGGATGGTCGCGCCGGATGCGTTCCATGAGCGGACGCCCCTGCTCGAACTCTCCCAGCGAGGCGGCATGGAACCAGATGTACTGCGCATCCGGCTCAATGTGCTCACGGAGTATCCGGAAGACCTGTGCGTGGCCGCGCACCATGAGCCGCACCTTCTTGTTAAAGAGCGACACCAGCTTGACAGCCATCAGATAGATGCAGATAACGAAACTATACATGGGCGCGGACGGTTATTTCAGGACTTCAATGGCGCGGCGCATGCGGGCGATGGTCTCCTCCTTGCCCAGCACGGAAGAGATGTCGAACATGTGAGGACCCTTGCCTTCGCCCACGAGCGTGAGCCGGAAGGCGTTCATGATGTTGCCCGTGTGATAGCCGTTGTCTTCAATCCACTTCATGACCACCTGTTCCTGGTGTTCCAGCGAGAAGTCGTCGAGGCTCTCCAGCAGGTCGGCAAGGCGGGTCATCATCTCGGCGGAATCCTCCTTCCAACGTTTCTGCACGGTCTTGGGGTCGTATTCCGTCGGGGCTACGAAGAAGAACTTGCAGGTCTCCCACAGTTCCTTGACGAAGTTGACGCGGCCCTTCATCATGCCGACGATTGTGACCACCTTGTCCATCGGGGCGTCGATACCGTGCTCGCGGAGGATGGGCATGAACTGTTCGGCAACTTTCTCATCGCTCATCTTCAGGATGTACTCGTGGTTGAACCAGATTCCCTTGACGTAGTCGAACCGGGCGCCAGCCTTGCTGCAACGGCGGATGTCGAAGAGCTGCACCATCTCGTCGAGCGTCATCAGCTCCTGGTCATTGCCGGGGTTCCAGCCCAGCAGGGCGAGGAAGTTGAGGACAGCTTCGGGCAGGTAACCGGACTCACGGTAGCCCGAGGAGACTTCTCCGGTCTTGGGGTCGTGCCACTCGAGCGGGAAGACGGGGAAGCCAAGGCGGTCTCCGTCGCGCTTGCTGAGCTTGCCCTTTCCGTCAGGTTTCAGCAGAAGCGGCAGGTGGGCGAACTCGGGCATGGTGTCTGCCCAGCCGAAGGCACGGTAGAGCAGGACGTGGAGCGGGGCGGACGGCAGCCACTCTTCTCCGCGGATGACGTGGGTGACCTCCATCAGGTGGTCGTCGACAATGTTCGCCAGGTGGTAGGTAGGCAGCTCGTCGGCAGACTTGTAAAGCACCTTGTCGTCGAGGATTGAGGAGTTGATGACCACGTCGCCGCGGATGAGGTCATTGACGTGCACGTCCTCATTCGGCTCAATCTTGAAGCGGACGACGTACTGCTGCCCTTCGGCGATGAGTCGGTCCACTTCCTCCTTGGGCAGGGTCAGGGAGTTGCGCATCGTGCCACGGGTGTGGGCGTCGTATTGGAAATTGGGGATCTCGGCGCGCTTGGCTTCCAGTTCGGCAGGCGTGTCAAAGGCGATGTAAGCCTTGCCTGCGTCGAGCAGCTGCTGCACGTATTTCTTGTAGATATCCCGGCGCTCCGACTGGCGGTACGGTCCGTGGCTTCCACCGAAGCTGACGCCCTCGTCAAACTGGATGCCGAGCCACTTGAATGATTCGATGATATAGTCCTCCGCCCCGGGAACAAAGCGGTTGGAGTCAGTGTCTTCAATGCGGAAGATGAGGTCGCCCCCGTGTTGACGGGCGAACAAATAGTTGTATAATGCGGTTCGGACACCTCCGATATGCAACGCCCCCGTAGGACTGGGAGCGAAGCGCACTCTTACTTTTCTTTCTGCCATGCTATAAGTATTATGTAATTAATGCGGCAAAAGTACGACATTTTTTTGGAAGAAGGGTAGTAGCAGCGGACGAAAAAGCCCCGCCGTGCAGGGAGCAGAGCGGGGCCCAATCAGTTCAAGTTGAAGGACGGACCGGTCAGCCGGCGACGTACGGCCCGAATTTTCCGGCAAACAGGTGGGAACCCATCTTGCCCAGCACACTGGCGAGCACACTGGATGCCACACCCAGGAGCACCACCAGCAGGGCATTGCCGCTGCTCACCCCGTAGGCGTAGGCGACGTAGCACTGGAGGAGGGTCACGATGAAGTAGAGGACACTCAACACGATTTTCTGCTTCAGGATGGGTGCCTTCACGGTCTTGTAGCGCAGCTTGCCGCCGACATAGCCGGTCACGGCGCCCAGGATGGACAGCAACGGCAGGACCAGACTGATCATCCAGGTCGCGTCGTACAGACGGTCGTCGAACGTGTCGGGCAGGAAGGTCAGGAAAGGAACAATCAGTGCCACCACGGGCAGGACAAAGGTCATGACGCTGCCGACGATGGGGAAGTGTACGGCAATGGGGTGAATGTGCAAGTCGAGCAACTTGCGGCGGGTTTCATTGATCCGGCGGGGTTTGTATTCCATCCATACGGTCTTCGGGTAACCGCAGGCGGGGCATACCTGGTCAATCTTATCGGCTGTGTCAATATAACCACATACACGGCAAATGATGTACCCACTCTTCTTGGCTTCAGGTTTTGGCTCTTCCATATGATTCGTTTATTTGTTAGTTGTTAAGGTTTCGTGCAAAAGTACGCTGAATCTGATTCATAGCCAAAGAAGCCGCCGACTTTTTATCATTCTTCCCTTCCTTTCGTCCCTGTCATTCATGAGGCATTCAAAAATGCAAGGTCTATCGGGAGCAGACCGGACAAGAAGGACTTTCTACTAGAGATTTCTTCATTCTCTGCGCCTCATCCTTCACCGTGTACGACTTTTTGTCTATATTCGCGCCTACTAACCTACAACTTATCAAGTATGCAACTAAAGACCTCTTCGTACAAGGATATCCTCTACAAGTGCATTGTCTATCTTGCCGCCGTCGTCCTCATCGTGTCATTTATGCCAAGCGACGGGCGGTTCAACTACCAGTTCGACAAAGGGAAGCCCTGGCGATACGGGCAACTGGTGGCAACGTTCGACTTCCCCATCTACAAGGATGAAGCGCGCGTGAAGCAGGAGGAGGACAGCGTGCTGCGCCAGCTCCAGCCCTACTTTGACCTGGATGCGTCGGTGGCCGACCAGCAGCTGCTGAAGCTGAATTCCAACAACGGCTACGCCTTCCGCCTGCCCACCACCGCCTACCTGCGCCACATCGAGCGCACACTCCGGGACATCTACCAGCACGGAGTCATCTCCAACGCCGACGCGTCGCGACTCGCCGAGATGCAGGTCAGTCAGGTGCAACTGGTCGAGAAGAACCTGGCACGTGTCATGGAGGCTGACAGGCTCCTCACCGTCAAGGCGGCGTATGAGTACCTTATCAACGCCGACACCCTGCGCTACAACAAGTCCGTCCTCCAGCAGTGCAACCTCAACGACTACATTGTCCCCAACCTCACCTACGACGAGGAGAAGTCCGAGACCGCCCGGCAGGAACTCCTGGGCAGCATATCCGCCGCACAGGGCATGGTGCTCCGCGAGGAGAAAATCGTGGACCGCGGCGAGATTGTGACCGATGACATCTACAACAAGCTGCTCTCCTACGAGAAGGAGTCGCTCAAGCGCAGCGACACGACGAGCCAGCAACGGCTCATCTGGCTGGGGCAGTTCCTCTTCGTGGGCATCTTCATGGGCGCCCTCTTCATCTTCCTGGAACTGTTCCGCCGGGACTACTTCGCCAACCGGCGCAGCCTGCTGCTGCTCATCTCCCTCGTGTCGCTCTTCCCCATCCTCACCTCGCTGATGATGGAGTACAACCTCCTGAGCGTCTATATCCTCCCCATCGCACTGCTCCCCATCACCATCCGTGTGTTCATGGACTCACGGACCGCCTTCATGGCACACATGGTGAGCATCCTGATGTGCTCCATCGTCCTGCGCTATCCCTATGAGTTCCTCCTGCTGCAGACCGTGGCGGGACTGACCGCCATCCACAGCCTGCGCGAACTGTCGCAACGCTCGCAGCTCTTCCGCACCGCCTTCTGCATCACCCTGCTCTACTGCCTGACGTACTTCTCCTATGAACTCATCACGGAGAACGACCTCTCGAAGCTCAATGCGGCGATGTATGTCAACTTCCTCATCAATGGTGTCCTGCTGCTCTTCACCTACCCCTTCCTCTTCGTGGTGGAGAAGATGTTCGGCTTCACCTCCAACGTCACGCTCGTCGAGCTGTCGAACATCAACCATCCGCTGCTCAGACAGCTGTCCGAGGTGGCGCCCGGCACGTTCCAGCACACCATGCAGGTGGCAAACCTTGCCGCCGAAGCTGCCAACAAGATTGGCGCCAAGAGCCAGCTCGTGCGTACGGGGGCACTCTACCATGACATCGGGAAGATGGGCAACCCGGTCTTCTTCACCGAGAACCAGAACGGTGTGAACCCACACAAGAACCTCACCTACGAACAGAGTGCGCAGGTGGTCATCAACCACGTGACCTACGGCATGAAGCTCGCCGAGAAGCACAACCTGCCCAAGGTGATACGCGACTTCATCACCACCCACCACGGTGCCGGAAAGACGAAGTACTTCTACATCTCTTATATGAACGAGCATCCCGGCGAACCCATCGACGAGAGCATCTTCACCTACCCGGGACCGAACCCGTGGACGCGGGAACAGGCCATCCTGATGATGGCAGACTCCGTCGAGGCGGCGTCACACAGCCTGAAGGAGTACACCGAGGAGAGCATCAACGGACTGGTCGATAAAATCATCGACTCCCAGATGGCGGACGGCTTCTTCCGCGAATGCCCCATCACCTTCAAGGACATTGCCACCATCAAGGCACTCTTCAAGGAGAAGCTGAAGGCGGTCTACCACACCCGCATCAGCTACCCCGAGCTCAAGAAATAGGAACGGACGGGGACCGCCTCGCCGGCAAGCCACCGGCAGCGGTCCTCCGTCATGCCGTCCGCCTGTTTCCCCCTTCACAAAAACGATTCCCTTTTGCCCATGCTTTACGTCGATGTCATCCTGCCTTTGCCCCTGGCAAACCGCTACACCTATTCCCTTCCCGAAGCACTTGAAGGACAAGTCGCCGAGGGCAGCCGCGTCATTGTGCCCTTCGGACGCAAGAAGTTCTACACGGCACTCGTCGCACGCATCCACAGCGACCCGCCCACCGGCTATGAGATAAAGGACGTCGTGGAGGTGCTCGACCCCCACCCCATCCTCCTGCCGGGACAGTTCCGTCTGTGGGAGTGGATTGCCTCTTACTATCTCTGCACACCCGGCGACGTCTACAAGGCGGCACTTCCGTCGGGCATGAAGCTGGAGAGCGAGACCATCGTGACCCTCAACACCGACTACGAGGCGGATATCCCCCTCTCCGTCCGCGAACAACAGGTGCTCGACCAGCTGACGGCAGACCCCGAACAGTGCATCACCCAGCTGGAGAAACACGCCGAACCGGGGCGCAACCTCCTTCCGGTAGTCAACAGCCTGCTTGCCAAAGGGGCGATACACATCAAGGAGGAGCTGAGACGCAGCTACAAGCCCAAGACCGAGGCACGGGTGAAGCTCGGCAAAGGATTTGACACGGAGGAGCGCATCCGTCCGCTGTTCGACGAACTGGCACGCGCCCCCAAGCAGCTCGCCCTGCTGATGAAGTACCTGGAGCTGTCGGGCTTCTTCAACAACGCCTCTACCCTCCGCGAGGTCAGCAGGAAGGAGCTGCTGGCACGCGCCGACGCCACTCCTGCCGCCTTTACCGGACTGACGGAGAAGGGCATCTTCGAGACGTACCAGTATGAAGTGGGGCGGCTGGACAAAGCGCACACCGCCACCATCGACATCAATCCGCTCAACGAGGCACAGCAGGCAGCCTTCGACGCCATCAACGCCTGCTTCCGCGAAAAGAACGTCTGCCTGCTCCACGGCGTCACGTCGAGCGGCAAGACGGAAATCTACATCCACCTCATCCGCCGCACCATCGAGGCGGGGCGTCAGGTGCTCTACCTCCTGCCCGAAATCGCCCTCACCACCCAGATTACCGAACGCCTGCGCCGCGTCTTCGGCAACCGCATCGGTATCTATCACTCCAAGTTCCCCGATGCCGAACGGGTGGAAATCTGGCAGAAGCAGCTGAAGCCCGAAGGACACTACGACATCATCCTCGGCGTCCGCTCGTCGGTCTTCCTCCCGTTCCACAACCTGGGGCTGGTCATCGTCGACGAGGAACATGAGACCACCTACAAGCAGCAGGACCCGGCACCGCGCTACCACGCCCGCGACACCGCCATTGTCCTTGCCGGGATGCACGGTGCGAAGGTGCTCCTGGGAACTGCCACGCCAAGCATCGACACCTATCACAACGCCCTCGCCGGGAAATACGGACTGGTGCAACTGGGCGAACGCTACAAGGACATGCAGCTGCCCGACATCCGCATCGTCGACATCAAGGAGCTGGCACGAAAGAAGATGATGAACGGGCCGTTCTCTCCCGACCTGCTCGCCGAGGTGCGCCGCGCCTTGGAACAGCACGAGCAGGTCATCCTCTTCCAGAACCGTCGCGGCTTTGCACCGATGGTGGAGTGCCGCGTCTGCGGTTGGGTGCCCAAGTGCAAGAACTGTGACGTCAGCCTGACGTACCACAAGGGACTCAACCAGATGACCTGCCACTACTGCGGCGCCACGTATGACGTCCCGCACCTCTGTCCTGCCTGCGGCAGCGTCGAGCTGGTCAACCGGGGCTTCGGCACGGAGAAAATCGAAGACCACATCCGCGCCGTCTTCCCCGACGCCAAGGTGGCACGCATGGACCTCGACACGACCCGCAGCCGCTCGGCATACGAGCGCATCATCTCCGACTTCCAGTCGGGGCGCACCCACATCCTCATCGGCACGCAGATGGTCAGCAAGGGACTGGACTTCGACCACGTCAGTGTCGTGGGCATCCTCAACGCCGACACCATGCTCAACTATCCCGACTTCCGTGCCCACGAACGTGCCTTCCAGCTCATGGCGCAGGTGGCAGGGCGTGCCGGCCGGCGGGACAAGCGCGGACTGGTCATTCTCCAGACGAAGTCGCCCGGGCTGCCCGTCATCCGCCAGGTCGTCGCCAACGACTACCGCGCCATGTACGACGAGCAGACCGGCGAGCGCACCGTCTTCCACTACCCGCCCTTCTGCCGCCTCATCTACGTCTACCTCAAGCACCGCAAGGAGGAGGTGGCTGCCCAGGCGGCAAACATCCTGGCGGCATGGCTCCGCACCGCCTTTGGCGAACGGGTGCTCGGTCCCGACAAGCCGCCCGTGGGACGGGTTCAGCTGCTCTTCATCAAAAAGATTGTCATCAAGCTTGACCTCGGCATGTCCGGCAGCAAGGTACGCGACTACCTGCTCACCGCCCAGCAGCGTCTGCTCGCCGACGAGCGTTTCCGTTCGCTGACGGTCTACTACGACGTCGACCCCATGTAGGCGCGCGCACCCTTTCCCTCTCCCCTCAGCCGAGCCTTGCCGTACCCGTCTTGCCCGACTGACGGACGATGACGCAGGAACAGACAAGTGCCTGACAAACCGGGCACTTGCCTTCAACGTGCCACCTGCCTGCCTTCAGCGAGCGACAAGCCTGTCCTTAATGGACCAAAGTATAATACTTAGGGGGTCTAAGTATAATACTTAGGCAGGCAAAGTATTATACTTTGGTCCCTGTATCCCGTGCTTGTACGTTCAACCGGGCGCAACATTCACAAGCTGATCCTTTGTGGAAAAGACGGAAGTTGATTATTTTCGCCGTCAGAACCAATCCATCACATCCATGAAACCGATTCTATTACCATTGGCTGCGGCAGCGCTCCTGCTGTCCGTGTCTTCCTGTGTGACAAAAGAGAAATACATGCTTGCCGAGAACGGACGGCTGGAGGCCTTGGCACGTGCCGACCGGCTGGGCAGCGAGTTGAACCTTGCCCGGACGGACATCAGCCGTCTGTCGGACCAGGTGACGCGCCTGGTGCAGGACACCACCCGACTGGGGAACAGCCTCCGTGCCTACCAGCAGATGCTTGCCGGCAACGTTGACTCGCAAGAGAAGCTCACCGCCATGCTCAACAAGAAGATGGAACAGCTCGCCGAACGCGAGAATACCATCAACGAGCTGCAAAGCATGATTAACGCCCAACAGGAGAAGGTACAGGCGCTGCTGAACAGCGTGAAGGATGCCCTGCTGGGCTTCAACAGCGACGAGCTGACCGTCCGCGAAGAGAACGGCAAGGTGTACGTGGCGATGAGCGACAAGCTGCTCTTCGAGTCGGGCAGCGCCCGGGTGGACAAGCGCGGCAAGGAGGCACTCGCCAAGCTCGCCAACGTGCTCAACCAGCAGACGAACATCGACGTCTACATCGAGGGGCACACCGACAGCAAGCCCATTCACACCACACAGTTCAAGGACAACTGGGACCTGAGTGTCGTCCGTGCCACATCCGTCGTCCGCATCCTGACCGAAGAGTATGAGGTCAACCCCCTGCAGATTCTGCCCTGCGGACGGGGCGAGCACATGCCCGTCGCCGACAACGAGACCGCCGAAGGACGTGCACGCAACCGCCGCACCGAAATCATCATGGCACCGAAGCTCGACGAGCTTTACAAACTGCTTAACACCACCGACGAATGATAAATAAACTCAAACAGCGGCTGAACCAACTCTACTTCAAGGACACTTCGTTCGTCGACCTGATGACGAAGCGCATCTATAACATCCTGTTGGTAGCCAACCCCTACGACGCGTTCATGCTCGAAGACGACGGACGCATCGACGAGAAGGTGTTCAACGAGTACATGAACCTGAGCCTCCGCTACCCGCCGCGCTTCACACAGGTGTCGACCATGGAGGAGGCGTGGCAGCGGCTCGACAAGATGGGCTACGACCTGGTCATCTGCATGCCGGGCAGCGACAACAGCGACGCGTTCGACATTGCCCACAGCATCAAGAAGCGTTACCCGTACATCCCGCTCGTCGTGCTCACCCCGTTCTCCCACGGCATCACCGCCCGCATGGAACATGAGGACCTGAGCATCTTCGAGTATGTCTTCTGCTGGCTGGGCAATACCGACCTGCTGCTCTCCATCATCAAGCTCATCGAGGACAAGATGAACCTGGCACACGACGTCAAGGAGGTCGGAGTACAGATGATTCTCGTGGTGGAGGACTCCATCCGCTTCTACTCGTCCGTGCTGCCCAACCTCTACCGCTTCGTGCTGGAGCAGAGCAAGGAGTTCGCCACCGAGGCACTCAACGGCCACCAGCGGACGCTGCGTATGCGTGGACGTCCGAAAATCGTGCTGGCACGCACCTACGAGGAGGCAATGACCCTCTACGAGCAGTACCAGGACAACATCCTCGGGGTCATCTCCGATGCCTCCTTCCCCCGTGAGGGAGAGAAGGACCCTCAGGCAGGCGCCCGTCTGCTGGGCGAGATACGTGCCCGCGACCCGTACATGCCGCTCATCATGGAGTCGTCGGAGACGGCGAACCGTGACGTAGCCCACCTCTGCGGGGCAAGCTTCGTCGACAAGAACTCCAAGAAGATGGGGGTCGACCTGCGCGACGCCGTCTCACAGAACTTCGGCTTCGGCGACTTCATCTTCCGGGACCCCGCGACGATGAAGGAAATAGCCCGCGTGCACAACCTGAAAGAGTTGCAGAACATCATCTTCACCATCCCTCGCGAATCGCTCTACTACCACATCACACGCAACCACATCTCGCGCTGGCTCTACTCGCGCGCCATGTTCCCCGTGGCGGAGTTCCTGAAGAGCATCACCTGCGACTCCTACGAGGACATCGACGCCCACCGGCAAATCATATTCGACGCCATCGTCAAGTACCGCCGGATGAAGAACCGGGGCGTCGTGGCGGAGTTCATCAAGGAACGCTTCGACAGCTACTCCAACTTCGCCCGCATCGGAGAAGGCTCGCTGGGCGGCAAGGGACGCGGACTGGCATTCATCGACAATCTCGTGAAGCGTCACGTGGAGTTCGAGTCGTTCGAGAATGCCACGGTGACCATCCCCAAGACCGTGGTCCTCTGTACCGACCTCTTCGACGAGTTCATGGACACGAACAACCTGTACCAGCTCGCGCTGAGCGACGTGCCCGACGAGGTCATCCTGCGCCACTTCCTGCGTGCCAAGCTGCCCGACCGGCTCATCGACGACTTCTTCGCGTTCTTCGAGGCGGTGAAGGCGCCCATTGCCATACGCTCGTCGAGCCTGCTCGAGGACTCGCACTACCAGCCCTTTGCAGGCATCTACTCCACCTACATGATACCCTACCTGGACGACAAGTACGAGATGCTGCGCATGCTGAGCGACGCCATCAAGGGTGTGTACGCGTCAGTCTACTACAAGGACAGCAAGGCGTACATGCAGGCGACGAGCAACGTCATCGACCAGGAGAAGATGGCAGTCATCCTCCAGGAGGTGGTGGGCACACAGCACGGCGACCGTTACTACCCGACGCTCTCGGGCGTGGCGCGTTCGCTCAACTATTACCCCATCGGGGAGGAAAAGGCGGAAGAGGGCGTGGTCAGCCTTGCACTGGGACTGGGCAAGTACATCGTCGACGGCGGTCTGACCCTGCGCGTCTGTCCCTACCATCCCAACAAGGTGCTTCAGACGAGCGAGCTGGAACTTGCCCTGCGCGAGACACAGACGCAGTTCTACGCCCTCGACACGAAGAACATCGGCGAGAACTTCTCGGTCGACGACGGGTTCAACATCCTCAAACTGCCCGTCAAGGAGGCGGAAGCGGACGGTGCGCTCACCTACATCGCGTCGACTTACGACCCGTATGACATGGTCATCCGCGACGGCATCTATCCGGGCGGACGCAAGGTCATCACCTTCGCCAACGTGTTACAGCACGACGTGTTCCCACTGGCAGACATCCTGCGTCTGGCACAGCAGTACGGTCAGGGCGAGATGCGCCGTCCGGTGGAAATCGAGTTCGCCGCCAACCTGAACGACGACCGCACGGGCACATTCTACCTGTTGCAGATACGCCCCATCGTCGACTGCAAGAAGATGCTGGAGGAGGACCTCTCCACCATCCCCGACGAGGACGTCATCATCCGCTCGAACAACTCGCTGGGGCACGGCATCATGGACGAGATGCAGGACCTGGTCTACGTGAAGACCGACGGCTATTCGGCATCCAACAACCAGCTCATCGCCTACGACATCGAGAAGCTGAACGCGGAGTTCCTGCGCGAAGGGAAGAACTACATCCTCGTGGGCCCCGGCCGTTGGGGAAGCAGCGACACGTGGCTGGGCATCCCCGTGAAGTGGCCGCACATCTCGGCAGCGCGCGTCATTGTCGAGGCAGGTCTGACGAACTACCGCGTCGACCCCAGTCAGGGGACGCACTTCTTCCAGAACCTGACGTCCTTCGGCGTGGGCTACTTCACCGTCAATGCCTACCGCAACGACGGCATCTACGACCAGGCATACCTCGACTCACTGCCCGCAGTGCACGAGACGAAGTTCCTCCGCCACATCCACTTCGACCGTCCGCTGGTGGTCAAGATGGACGGCAAGAAGAACATCGGGGTCGTCATGAAGTGAGCCGGAGCACCCGTCCTCCAGGACAGGTCTCTACATAAAGACACGGAAGCACAGCCTTTCAAAGCAGCCTGCGCTTCCGTGTCTTTCTATTCTTCACTGACGAGAAGACGGATACCCCGAAAGGAGGAGAGGACGGAACGAGAAGAAATCAGTCTTCCTCCAACCCCAATCACATTAGACTTGGGTTCAAACGATAGTTCGTACTCCGTCCGCCGTCTTCAGCAGATATCAAGATACCTTTCGCAATGAGGTCCGTGATGTCTCTGAGAGCAGTCGCCTGTGAAGCCTTGGTTATTTTCGCCCACTTGGAAGTGGTAAGCTTCCCCTCAAACCCTTCCCAAAGGAGATTGACCATCTTCACCTGCCGTTCATTCATGAGAATATCCTTATGTCGTTGCCAGAACTGTGCCTTGCAGACAACCTTCCGTATAGTCATTTCCGCATGAAGGAGCGCCTTTCGGATGGTCTGCAGAAACCACATGAGCCATCCCGTTATCTCAGTCGAACCCTGGGTCGTGCGTTCCAAAGCTTCATAGTAGGATTTCCGTTCGCGGAGAATCTCAGCCGACATACTGTAAAACCTGAGCGGAAAACCATCAGCTCTCGCCAACAGCATATCTGTAATCGTCCGCGTCAGACGTCCGTTCCCGTCATCAAACGGATGAATTGCCACAAACCACAAGTGGGCTACGGCAGCTTTCAGGATCGGGTCCATGGCATCGCTGTCCCTGTTCACCCAATCCAAGAACTCATTCATCATGCCGGGCACGGCATCTGAAGGCGGTGCCTCATAATGCACCCTCTCCTTTCCCATTGCTCCGGATACAACTTGCATCGGTTCACTTCCGGTCCGATAGGCTCCGACCGTAATGGGATACATGCCGCTCCGTCCCATCGGGAAAATGGCAGCATGCCAATTGAATAAACGCTCGTGACTCAGGGGCTGACAGCTGTTTCTGACGGCATCCAGCATGACTTGCACAATGCCTTCCGTATAATGGTCCGGACGAGGAAGTCCGACCGTCTCAACCCCTAAATGCTCCGCGATGGACGAACGCACTCTGTCGGAATTCAGTATGACACCTTCTATCTCACTGGAACGCACGATGTCCTCCGTCATGACATCCAGTGAAGCCTTGCTTTGGACATCAAAGCCCAGACTGCCCATCATCCCCTGTATTTTTCCTTCGAGGTTACGGACGTCTGCAAGGAGACTAATCAGCGCAGAGTCATCCCACGTAAATGCAGGCCATGTCGGATATTGCCAAATATAAATAGGTCTCATAAGCGTATCATTACCGTGCAAAGGTAAGGCTCTGACGTGAATAAGCAAGCTATTCGCGTCAAAATATGACGAGAATAGAACCGCTAATCTCGTCACTGACTCCTCCGGACAACCGGACCGGACTATCCATGGATACGTGACTATGAAAGAAAAATGCGACCATGCACGCAAATTCCTTCCCCTGCATGACGCATTGTTCGCTCAAATCCCTATATTTGCGAAGAGATTAATATTTACCAATTCCTAACCATTAATCACATTATCACCATGGACTACAATCCTCTAGATTCTAAACCCGAGTGTCCGAAAACATGGATGGTCGAATCCGTCCTTGCCACCATCTTCTGTTGCCTTCCCTTTGGTATTGTCGGCATCATCAATGCCTCCAAGGTAAGCTCACTCTACGCCTCCGGTCGTTACGACGAGGCTCAACAAGCCAGCAAGGATGCCGGCAAATGGACCAAGATTGCAGCAGGAGTCGGCATCGTAGGCGGCATCCTTTATCTGCTCTTTCTCCTGATTTTCGGCTTCAGCGGCATGGCAGACCAACTCTGACCGGTCTGAAACAGGCTGTGACTGCATCGGTTCACATACAGAGGCACAAACCTACAGGACGGATACTTCCGGGCAACGACCGGGGACTCCATTCTGTATGTTTGTGCCTCTGCTGTTGTTTATGCTAGCGCACCTTTCCTTCCCGGATTGCCTCCAGCAGTCCGGCACAGGCATCCTCCAGGATGTCGAGCACGTTCTCGAAACCGGATGCTCCGCCATAGTACGGGTCAGGCACGTAGTCCACCACCTTATGGACACAGTAGTCAGCCATGCGGCGTATCTTGGCTTCTTCCTCCACGCCGGGAGCACGTTCGCGCAAGTCATCCACGTTGCGATCGTCCATCCCGATAATCAGGTCGAAGTCATAGAAATCGTCCGTCGTCACCGGACGCGAACGGTGCGTCAGCGTGTAACCGCGCCGTGCGGCATGCGCCCGCATCCGTGGGTCGGGCAGTTCGCCCTGATGATAACTCAGGATGCCTGCCGAGTCGACAGCAATCTCCTTTTCCATTCCTGCACGGCGCACCAAGGTGCGCATAATCTCTTCTGCCGACGACGAGCGGCAGATGTTCCCTAAACAAACGAATAACAGTTTCATGCCGCAAAGATAAACAAGCAATGGACAACTGGCAATGCCCGGTAGGTCTCATTGTCCAATTGTTCATTGTCAATTATCAATTGTCAATTGTCCATTGTCAATTGATAGAGTATCCCGCTTCCTCCACTGCCTTGCGCAGTGTCTCCAGCGGAAGTTCCTCACCGGCAAACTCTACCGTGGCAACGGGAGGGTCAAGTGTGACGGTAGCCGTCACGCCGGGGATGCTGTTCAGTGCTTTCTCTACGTGCATGCGGCAGTGGTTGCACATCATGCCGCCAATGGTGTATTGCTTCTTCATAACTTCTGGTTGTTTTATAGGTTCAACATCATTTGTTTCCATCAATTTCTTTCCCTTCAGCCGCAGGCTGTTCGTCACGACACTGACACTGCTCATCGCCATCGCCGCTCCGGCAATCATCGGGTTCAGCAAGAATCCCGTGAAAGGATAGAGCACGCCGGCAGCCACGGGCACCCCGATGAGGTTGTAGATGAATGCCCAAAACAGGTTCTGACGGATGGTGCGCACGGTCTGTGCCGACAGTCGGATGGCTGCGGGCAACTTGAGCAAGTCCGACGAGATGATGGTCATCTTCGCCACGTCCATCGCGATGTCACTGCCCTGTCCCATGGCAATGCCCAGGTCTGCCTGTGCCAACGCCGCACTGTCGTTGATGCCGTCACCCACCATTGCCACCCGGTGACCTTCCGTCTGCAACTGCTTCACGAACGCTGCCTTCCGGTCGGGAAGCACCCCGGCACGGTAATGGCTGATACCTGCCTGACGTGCCACGGCGGCTGCCGTGCTCTCGTTGTCACCGGTGAGCATGTATACGGTCACACCCATCTTCTCCAGCTCCTGCACTGCTTTCGGCGACGAAGCCTTCAGCCGGTCTGCCACGGCAAGCACAGCCCACACACGCTCCTCATCGGCAAACCAGACCACGGTCTTCGCCTCGGCAGCGTATGCCTCGGCACGCTGCAACAGCTCTGCGGGGATGTCCACCCGGTGCTCATCGAGCAGGCGGCGGTTGCCTGCCAGGTAGAGCCTGCCATCGACACGTCCCTTCACGCCTCGTCCCGTCAGGCTCTCGAAGCCTTCCACCGGACGGACCGCCTCATCGACCGACGCCGCCACTGCCTCAGCCAGCGGATGTTCGGACAATGCCTCCAGGCTACGCAGGGCAGCACGCACCCGTTCATAACCCGGCTGTGCACTGACGTCGGTCACCACCGGACGCCCTTCGGTGAGCGTTCCCGTCTTGTCTAGCACCACGGCATCCACCCGTCGTGCCACCTCCAGGCTCTCGGCGTCCTTGATGAGGATGCCGTGTTCAGCCCCCTTGCCTATGCCCACCATGATTGCCGTCGGTGTGGCAAGCCCCAGCGCACAAGGGCAGGCGATGATGAGCACCGTGACGGCTGCCAGCAGTCCGTGTGTAAATCCGTCGGCAGGAGCCAGTCCCCACCAAAGCAGGAACGCCAGCAGGGCAAGGCTCATGATGGTGGGCACGAAGATGGCGGCAATACGGTCGACCAGCTTCTGCACGGGAGCCTTGCTGCCCTGTGCGTCCTGCACGAGCCGGATGATGTGCGACAGCATCGTGTCGGCTCCCACCTTCTCGGCTGTGAAACGGAAGCTGCCCCGCTGGTTGACCGTCCCGGCATACACCCTCGCCCCGGCATCCTTGCGCACCGCCATCGGCTCTCCGCTGAGCATGCTCTCGTCCACGTAAGAGCTGCCTTCAGCCACTGTCCCGTCGACGGCAATCCGTTCGCCGGGCTTCACCAGCAGGACATGCCCGGGCAGCACGTCGGCAATGGGGCACTCACGCAGACTTCCGTCCGTCATCACCCGAGTGACCTGACGGGGTTGCAGCCCCATGAGCTTGCGGATGGCGGTCGAGGTGTTGCCCTTCGCCCGTTCCTCCAGCAGACGCCCCAGCAAGATGAAGGCGATGATGACGCTCGACGCCTCGAAGTAGACATGAGGCTCCAGTCCGCGTGACAACCAGAACGAGGGGAAGAGCATGTTGAAAAGGCTGAACACGTAAGCGATGCCCGTGCTCACTGCCACCAGCGTGTCCATGTTTGCCGTGCGGTGACGGAACTGCCTCCAGGCATTGACGTAGAAGTCACGTCCCAACCAGCCGACGACCGGGGTGGCAAACGCCCACATGAGGACGTTGGCATGAGGCATGTCCATGAAGAACATCCCGATGACAGCAACGGGGAGCGACAGCACGACCGCCCATGTGGTGCGGAACTTCAGCCGACGGTACTTCGCCTCGTGGGCATCCTCCACCAGCCGGTCACGGTCCTCATCCTTGTCGACCAGCAGGTCGTATCCCTCCTCCACCACTGCCTGCTTCAACTCCTGGGGTGAACACTCGTCCGCGTCATACTCCACCGTAGCCGTGGCTGCGGCATAGTTCACCCCGACGTCTTTCACTCCATGCTGCCGACGCAGGGTCTTGTCGACCCGTGCCGCACAGGCAGCGCAACTCATCCCCAGAACGGGGAACGTATCTTTCTGCATACTCATAGCTCGATTCTCCTGTTTTAGGTTTACGGAGGCAAAGGTACAGGGTTTTCCCGTCGTCCGCGTTACAGAATTATGGATGGGAGTTATAAGATTTCCGTTGCAAACCGCTAACTTTGGAGCGGCAGATGAGGCCAACAACTGAAGCAACGACCTGAACATGAAAGCGAACCACAAACCATTCCGGTCCTTCCGCCTGCGGACGGTCCTCCTCGGCGGCATCGTCGTCCTGCTGGCAGGCATCCTCTATTTCGCCTACAATCCTGCCACGTCCGCCTTCTTTCCCCGCTGTCCGTTTCTAATGGCTACCGGACTGAAATGTCCGGGTTGCGGCTCCCAACGGGCATTGCACAGCTTGCTTCATCTGGACTTCATGCAGGCTTTCCACTACAATGCCTTCCTGGTGCTTTCCCTTCCCCTGCTCCTCCTGCTGCTCTTAGCGGAAGCCATCCGCACCCGTTACCCCGCCTTCTATGCTGCCGTCCAGCGTCCGGCATACCTCCTGACCTATCTGGCACTGGTCATCGGTTGGACCATCGTCCGCAATCTCTTCGGCTTCTGATGCACGGACGGGAGGTTAAGAAATGATTTTTGCAAGAAATTTGCCAAAATGCAGAAAAAAACAGGCAACTTACCATGTTTCAATTCATATTGAACTCACATTTATTATCTTATTGCATCTTGGTATGGGCAGAATTACCCTTTTTCCATGCTATAGCCGATTCTGTTAGTCTATATCTTTGCTTTGGATGATTGGGCTGTTCAGGATACATTGGCTCAATTGCACCATCTTCCAACGTTGGAAGAAAATAGTTTTTCCGGAATGATGTACGATGTTTGAAGCCCATATTTGACATTATTTCATTCATAGTCATATAGTCTTCACTCATTGAAAGAATCATTTCTTGAACTTGAGGGGTACTTGGTCGGTAGTTGAGCGGTACTTGGTCGGTAGTTGAGCGGTACTTGGTCTCTTTAGTTGCTTGCTTATCCTCCTTGTCTGTCTTTATTGTGCCGTATGTGAAATCGGGTCGCTTGAACGTGATAGTTACAAAACCACCATTGGAAGACCATGTAGGAGCTTCCACTCCTTGTGCCTGACAAGCATCCATGATACGCTTTGCACCGCTCCCCCAGTTTTCCAGATAAGTCATCCGATAAAGAGCTTCCGCCACTTTCAGGTTATGCGGATACGACTCATGATAAATCCCCTCCACTAACAAAATGACAAAACGTCAAACGAATCGCCTGAGAAGGGCCTTCCTTGGAACAAAACATGAGTTGGTGACCGGGAAGAGCCTTCTCAGGCGATTCGCAAAATACATGATGACACCCTTCTGACCATTCTTATATCCTTCTGCCTTGATTCGAATAAAAAGCAGTTCTTTCATCCACTAAAATGAAAGAGAAGCCTGCAATTTCATAATTTGAGAAATGAACACTGCACACGCAAACTAGAGGTGAAAGAAGGTGAAATTCGGTATATTGTTGTTATCTGTCGAGAAAATCAAATGTTCGACTCGCGAAACAATATTGTTTGGCGAGTCAAACAATATTGTTTGAGATGGCAAACACAAGTGTTTGATGCGTGAAACAATATTGTTTGAAGGTATAAACATGCAACTTTCAGCGTTAAATGGAATGTTTATGCGTCCAAAAGCGCATATCTATTCCTAAAAAAACCTACTTTACCTGTTTTTCCAAAAATACGCGTTAGCCGGAAAAGACAGAAATGCCGATTCTGTCAAGCAAATCCCGCCTTTTGCTTTCTTTCCGTTTTGCGGAATCTTTACATCAGGGGAGAGGCTGTTCTGTCATCTCTCCTATTGCTTTTTCCAAAAAGAAAAATAACTTCCAGTTATCTTTACCAAACACGGAAGAAAACTCGTACATTTGCAAAAAATCAGCAAATAATAAGGTTAAATATATGCTTCTCGAATTTTATGTCTGCAATTTCCTGTCCATAAAGGATGAACTTAAACTATCCTTCGTGGCCACTACGCTAAAGGAATCCCTTGCGGAAGCCAACGATGTCATTCCGCTTTCCGACATGGGGTTGTCCCTTGTACGCAGTGCGGTGATTTACGGAGCAAATGCATCAGGAAAAACGAATGTACTAAAGGCTATCGCTTTTTACAAGCGTTTTATTATGGATTCGTTCAAGAACAGTCAGGCAGGCGAAAGCATTGACGTGGAGAATTTCCGCCTGAATGCTTCTTCCATCCATGAACCGACTGCGATGGAGGCCACCTTCGCAGTCGGTAAATACATATACCGTTATGGCTTTGAGGTGGACCCAAAAGCAATACATGCCGAATGGCTTTACCGCCGCATGAACAGGAAACGGGCCAAGGAGGTAGAAATATTCTATCGGGAAGAAGAAACAACCAGCGTACATGCCAAAAGTCCGCTGATACAAGATTTGGTCAATAAGAACATGGTACGCAGCAATGCGCTTCTCCTCTCCACTGCGGCCCAATTCAATGAAATGACTGCCGTCAATATCCTGCATTGGCTTGGCGACACGCAAGTCCTGTTCTGTAGCGAGGACGAGAAAATGTGGTCGCAAGCCATCAGGTATCTGGACGATGAAAAGATGCGCGAGCGTATAGTCCGTTTCGCCAAGTATGCTGATTTGGGCATAGACAGCATAGCCAAAATTGACAACCGCATTGTAAGCAGCCATCGCCAGTACGACAATGAGGGAAAAGCAACCAATAACGTATCCTTTTCGTTTAACGGAAACGAATCCGAAGGAACCATCAAATACTTCTCTCTGGCATACCCTATCATAGATGCGCTGGACAACGGTAAACGCCTGGTAGTGGACGAACTTGACTCCAAACTTCATCCGTTGCTTGTGCGCAAGATTATCACACTCTTCAACTCAGCGGAAACAAATCCCAAGGGCGCGCAACTGCTGTTCACCACCCATGACACCTTCCTGCTCAGTGCAGGGCTGTTCCGAAGAGACCAGATATGGTTCACTCAAAAGGACAATTTCGGTGCGACAGAAGCTTATTCACTCGCCGAGTACAAGGTGCGTAGCAGTTCACCTTTCGAACGGGATTACCTGCAAGGGAAATTCGGAGCTACACCCATCATCGGTGACATGGAAACACTCTTTACGACGGAGGGATAATCATGGGAAAGACCAAAAAGAGAGACCATCGTTCCGTTTCATTGACACGCCGTCAAAGCACAAGGGAGATAAAGCAATCGTTTCTCATCGTATGCGAGGGTGTCCGCACGGAACCGAATTATTTCAAGGCCTTCAGGATGACCGCCGCCACGGTTAAGGCGATAGGCCAGGCCATGAACACGACCAGCCTTGTCAGCAAGGCCATCAGCATCCGTAACGCAGAACAAAAGAAGAAGCGGATTTATGACCAATGCTGGGTCGTGTTTGACAAGGACGATTTTCCTGCTAAAGATTTCAATGATGCCATAACCTTAGCCGAAAGGAATGGTTTCAAGGTGGCTTACAGCAACCAAGCGTTTGAATATTGGTTCCTGCTACATTTCAATCTCTACAAAGGGGCGTTGCACAGAAACAGCTATGCCGACATGCTGTCAAGGCTTACAGGAATCCCCTATTCCAAGACGGAAGGATTCGGAGCCATTATGTATAACCGATTGCTCCACTTGCAACCGCAGGCCATTAAGAATGCCGCCACGGTCCTTGCCACCGTCTCACATGGCAATCCGGCTACGGAAGAATCTTCCACCACCGTACATCTGTTGGTAGAAGAGTTGAACAAATTTATCTGAATTGGTTTATACCACAGACTTCTAAGAAAAATAACTTCCAGTTATCTTTACCAGACACGGAAGAAAACTCGTACATTTGCAAAACAACCCTGTGAAGAATACGGAAATTTATGCAATTCCAATCCCGTTTCCTTTACGATTCATTCTCAATTCCTAAAGACTTTATCCGGCGCGATACAGTGTAATCTATTTTTATTTATATTTGCGAACAAGATAACCATTCACAATTCATCATCATGAAAATCTTATCACAAATCACCCTGTTGCTTTGCCTTCTTTTCGCTGTAGGGTGCAGCGATGACGATCCCCAATACTCTATTCGTCCGTATCACCTCGATGAGGATGTCCGTCTGCAAGCCGTTCAAAAGGAACTGGTGACCATCAACGATGAAGCTTCCTTCAAGGCGCTGTTTGAGTCCAATGCTCCGGAATCCGGCATTGACTTCAGCAATTCTTCCCTTGTATTCGTGTGGGGAGAGACCTCGGGTGAACTGGTTGATGTGTTCAAGGAAGTGCTTCCGCGTGCCGAAAACTACCTCCTGAATGTATCCGTCACGACCAGCAGCCATGTTTCTGCAACACGCACCTGGTTCGTCGGCTACATCGTCCCGAAATTCAAGGCTGCCAACTTCACACTGCAGCTGTCTGAACACAGCCTCTGAGAATATGACGGACGGCTGACAAGGAAACAGGTTCCGCCAACTTGTTCCGATACATAATAAAAGAAGAAGGAAGTACCTGAGCCCCTGTGGCATCCGGTTCTTCCTTCTTCTTTTTTTGCACATCTGCTTCCGTCGACTGACGGCAAGTGAATCGTCATCAGACTGCATCCAACGGCTTGCGCAGGTTCTTCTTCTCCTGTTTGAAGCGGCTGGGAGTCATTCCCGTGACACTCTTGAACTGTGCACTCAGGTGGGCTGTGCTCGAATAGTTCAGCAGGTCGGCAATCTGACTGAGCGACAGTTCGTCATAGACCAGCAGCTCCTTCACGCGCTCGATTTTCTGGGCGATGAAATATTTCTCGATGGTCGTCCCTGTCACCTCCGAAAAGAGCTTGCTCAAGGCACTGTAATCATGGTGCAGATGCTCCGTCAGGTAATCTGACAGATTGGTGCGGAGTGCACTGTTCTTGTGATGCACCAGGTCAATGACCAGATGGCGCACCTGCTCGATGAGCTGCATCCGTCGGTCATCCAGCAACTCGAAGCCCAGTGCCTCCAGCTCCCGACGCAACTGTTCCACCGATGCCTCGTCGGGCATCTCGCCCACCACCGCCTTCCCCAGTTCCACATGGAGCACGGTGAAGTGCAACCGTCCCAACAGCTGTTCCACAGCCATGATGCAACGGTTGCACACCATATTCTTTATGTAAAAGGTTGTTCCCTGCATACGCTTTCTGTCCGGAGAGGTTGTGCCTCTGCCGCCTTTCCTATTTCAAGTGTTTCTTTATCCAGTCCAGGTGTCCGCGCTCAGTGGCATCGGAGGTCCAATGCTCGTTGATGGGTGTGACGAGTGCCTCCTTGGGTGCCGTGATGACGTTGTAGACCGCATAGCTGGTAGTCGGCGGACAGGTGTTGTCGTTGTATCCCCACGTCATGTAGGTCGGCACGGTCAGCAGACGGGCAAAGTTCACCACGTCGTAGTAAGCCATGGTCTTCTCCTTCTCCGGCGTGTCCATGCCTGTGAATTTGGTCTTGAAGTGCGGATACCCTCCGGTGCGTCCGGCACGGTAGCCTGCCATGTCGCTCAGTGCCGGATGGTTTGCCACACAGGCAGTCACCTTCTTGTTCAGGGCAGCCGTCACGATGGCAAGTGCGCCACCCTGGCTGCCTCCCTGGAGGACAGCGTTCTTGCCGTCCCACTGTGACAGCGACGTCAGGAAGTCAATGCAGCGCGAACAAGCCAGATAGACCCGTTTCATGTAGTAGCTGTCGCGGTCGTCCAGCCCGTTGCAGAGGTAGCTGTTGTTCTTGGAGCCGAAGGCATTGCTGACTTCCTTGTAGGCATCGGCGCCCAGGTCGGGGCGTATGCCGTGAATCTCAATCTCCAGACGGATGCATCCCTCCTCGGCATAGTAACGGTGGCGCGTCGGGTCCTTGATGGGTTTGATACCTGCCCCCGGCGGACAGAGCACCACGGGGTATTTGCCTTCCGCCTTCGGGATGAACAAGTAGCCGTAAACGTAGTTCCCCGGACGGACACACTGTAGCTTCAGGAGGTAACAGTCCACCTTGTCGTTGGCATACTCGGGTGCAGGAGTCAGCGAATGAACCATCGGACAACGCTCCGCCTCGTCCAGTGCCTGCTGCCAGAACTCACGGAAGTCGGCAGGCAGCTGGGTGTACGGCTCAATCTTCTCGGGGGAGAAACCCACCTTGACATGATGACGGTAAGTCACTCCGTCCACCTTCGCCGTGAGACGACAGTCACGGAAGCCGGGAGTCTTCATGGTGCCCATGTCGATGGTGGCACGACCATTCTTCAGCGTGACGGTCCCTGTCTTGTCGGCAGGCATAAGGTCGCCTCCCAACTCATATTCCACCACCACGCCATCCCGGGGAATGCCGTACTTGTAAAACTGCACCTCTACCTTCGCCTTTTCCCCCGTCCGGTATACCCAGTCGGCATGGTCGGGGACCGTGACCCAAAGTACATCGCTACGATAAGGATAATTCTCTGCTCTCAGCGCCGGAGCGCACCAGAACGCGATGGAGAGCAACACCGCAAACAAGATTTTCGTCATAATAGTGTGTGTTTATTTAGTTAGATTGGGTTGTATCCGTTCCCTGTACTCGGTCGGTGAGCAGTCCATGATTTTGCGGAAGGTCCGACTGAAGAATTTCGGGTCTTTGAAGCCGGTCATGAACGCCACCTGCTGGATGGTGTAACTGCCCGACTCAATCAGCTGACAGGCACGCTTGATGCGTATGTCGCGGAGGAAGTCGATGGGCGACAGCCCCGCAATGGTCTTCAGCTTGTTGTAGAATGCCGCACGGCTCAGGTTCATCGAGTCGGCTATCTGTTCCACCTTCAGGTCCGTGTTGCTCATGTTCGTCTCGATGAACGCCATCAGGCGTTCCATGAAGTCGCGGTCATAGGAGGTCAAGTGCAGCTCCGACGGCTGGAAGTCCGCCTGCTCTCTCTTCATCAGCTCGGTACGCACCAGCTCCTGCCACTGCTTCCGCTTGAGCAGGAGGTTCTGTATTTTCGCCTTCAGGTAAGAGGCGCTGAATGGTTTCGTCACATAGTCGTCGATGCCCTGCTCCAGTCCCGTGATACAGTCCTCCGGAGCAGACTTTGCCGTAAGCAGGATGATGGGTGTGTGACAGAGCGACGGGTCCTCCTTGATGTGACGCACCATCTCCATGCCGTCCATGACAGGCATCATCACGTCGCTCACAATCAGGTCGGGCGACTGGGCACGTGCCTGCTCCAGTCCTTCACGTCCGTCGGCTGCCAGCCATACCCGGTAGTTCTCCGAGAGGATGCCGTTCAGGAACAGACGGAGTTCTTCGTTATCCTCGACCACCAACACCGACAGGGTGTCGTCCTCGGGTTGCCCTTCCGATTCTTCCTTTTCAGCCGACGCCTCCTCACCGGCAGGTGTCATTGCACGGTCCGGCAGGCTGTCCGTCAGGAGGAACTCGGTGTGCCCGTCCTTCTCCAGATGAGCCCGTCCCTTCAGCAGGTGGACAGTAAACACCGACCCTTCGCCCGGCTTACTCTTCACCTCGATGGTCCCGTGATGCAACTCCACAAACTCCTTGACCAGCGACAGCCCGATGCCCGACGAAGGTTGCGACCAGCTGCGACTTGCCAAGGTCTCGAAGCGTTCGAAGAGGTGGGACAGCTTTTCTTCCGAGATGCCTGTCCCGGTATCGCTCACCGAGAGGTCCACGGTCTTTTGTGTCTCCGTCAGCCGAAGCACGACAGTGCCTCCGTCGTCCGTGTACTTGAACGCATTCGACAGGAGGTTGTAGCATATCTTCTCCAGCTTGTCACGGTCCACCCACAGACGCAGTCCGGGCATGTCGTGCTCGAAGCGGTACGTCATCCGGTGTTCTCCTGCCAGCAGACGGAACGAGTCGGCAACCCGTGTGAGCAGGGAGACCACGTCCGTCTCCTCGACCACCAGCTTCATCTTCCGGCTCTGAATCTTGCGGAAGTCCAGCAACTGGTTCACGAGCCTCAACATGCGCTTCACGTTCCGCTGCACCAGTTCCAGGTGGGCACGTGAAGTGGCGGACAAGCCGTCTTCATGTTCCAGCACCTCATCCACCGGACTGACAATGAGTGTGAGCGGTGTACGCAGTTCATGGGAAATGTCTGTGAAGAATCGCAGCTTCACCTCCGCCAGCTGTTGCTCCACGTCGACCTTATGCCGCAGGCGGTAGATGTAGAACAGGATATAGGCCACCAGCAAGGCTGCCAGGATAAACAGCACCACATACAGCACCATCGCCCAGGGAGTCTCCCAGAACGTCGGTTCGATGATGACCTCCAGCCGTTTCACCTGCGATGTCCATACCCCGTCGCTGTTGGTGGAGCGGAGTTCGAACACATAGTTGCCCGGCGGCAGGTTGTTGTAGTTTGCCGAACGGAGTGTCCCGCAGTAATTCCAGTCCTTATCCAACCCATCCAGGCGGTAAGCATACTGGATGTCGGAAGCGTTTGCATAGTCCAAAGCTGCAAAATAGAAGGTCAGCGAACGTTCGTCGGGGGACAGGCGGATGTGGTTGATGTTGTCGAGGGATATGGACTTGGACTGTCCCCGGATGCGCAGCCCCGTAAAGACCAGCGGCGGTGTATAGGTCTGTTCACGCAGACGGTCGGGAGCTATCACCAGCACGCCGTAGTCGGTAGTGCCAAAGAGCAGGCGTCCGTCGGACAGACAGACCGGTGCCGCCTCGGAAAAGAACACCTCGTTGTGGAAGAACGAACTGCCGTAATACTCCTGCTGTCCACTCCCGCGATTGCTGCGTATGAGGTAGTTCTCGGTGACAAACCAGGTATCGCCTCCGGGCACGCCCAACGACGAGAGTGCCAGGTCGGACATCCACCCGTCGCGCACTCCCATCGCACGGAAACGGAGTGTATCTGCCAACAACTGTCCCGACATCACCCGGTTGAAGCCTCCGGTAGAAGTGGCGATGTAGACACTGTCACCGGAAGCACCGACCTGCATCACTTCGGTACAGGTCATTCCGTCGGCACGGTCATACTCGGCGGTATGCAGACGGAACTTGATGGCCTCGGGACGGTCAAAGTCCGACGAGAATGCCAGCAGTCCTTCGGAAGCTCCGGCAAGCAGGACGCCACCCGGCATTTCGGTAATGGAACGAATCTTGGACTTTGCATACGGATAGGGATAGTTGCGCAGGCGGTTGCCTCCGTGGATGAAACGATAGCGGTCGCCATCCTGCTCCAGCAGGTTCAGTCCGCCCTGGTAGGCTCCCACCCAGATATGTCCCTTCCGGTCCTGACAGAGTGCATAGATATCATTGCTGCTCAAGCTGTATTCGTCATCAGGACGGGACAGGAAACGCCGCAAGGCATAAGCTTCCCCTGCGGGGACTGCACGCACCAGTCCCTGTCCTCGCGTACCCAGCCACAGGATTCCCCCGGCATCCTGCATCATGCAGTAGACATTGCCGATGAACTTGGACGGAGCTGTGGTCAACCGTCCGGTCGTCGTCAGGTAGAGAGGCGGAAGGTCCAGCCGTTCCCCACGATACATACGCAGGTAACCGTCCTTGGTGCCGACCCACAGGTTCCGTTCCCGGTCAGTAAAGAGGCAACGTGCCTCGACCGTCCCCAAGCCAGGCAGGTAGTCCACGTTGTCATGGAAGAAAGTCACGTGATACAGGTTACGCGGTCCCCCGTACCAGATGTTTTTCTGACGGTCGACGAGGTACACACGGACCGTATTGGTCAATAAAGAGCCATCGGGATTGGTATAAGGTCTGAGTTGTCGGGCCTTCGGGTCATAACAGGACAGATAGCCTCCCCGGGGATATACACGCACCAGTCCCCTCTCATCCTCATAGACAAAAGGATGAGCAGTCTCGGACAAGTCACGGGACACGGACGGCAGTAGGGTCGTACAGCGTCCGTCGGTCAGCTCATACATTACCACGCCGGCTGAAGGGGTGAACATCCACAACCGCCTGGAGGAGTCCTTGAACACCGACAGAACGTCAGCGACAGGCTGCGCCGCCGAACGGATGTCGACCATCTTCATCTTCCCGTCGGGAATACGTACGAGCAGCAGCCCGGCATCCGTTCCCACCGTCAGCAGGGTGTCGGAGATGGCTTTCATCTGATACACACGGCTCACTCCCGGAGCACGGTCCATGAAGCGCACTCCCTTAGCCGTGAACTCGGCAAGCTGACCATCGGACGAGATGAGCCATTTGCGCCCGATCTTCTCGGTCATGTAGCGGAAGGGGAAATCACATTCAATCCGTTTCTTGCCAATCAGGTTGATGCCCTTGTCCGTGAGCACCCACTCATCACCGTCGCTGTCAGCCTTCACTTGCGAGACAGCACCGGCATGCCACCCCTTGGTATCGGCATCATAGACACGGATGGCCTGTTCCGTCCCCAACTGTTTTTCATCCACCCGCACACACACTTCCCCGTCGCCCGAAAGCAACCAGGTGACGCCGGTAGGCAGGCAGACAATCTTATCGAAATGCAGCGAGGGGATATCTTTCAGGTAGGGACCCAGCACGTCGATGAACGTCGAAGTCTGGATGTCGAACAAATAAGCACAATGCTCCTGCGTCAGGCACCAGATGTCACCCGACGCGCTCTCCTTCAGCTCCACGAAACGGTTGCTGGACAACACGGCTCCCTCCCCCGGATGTGACTTAAAGGAGGTGAACACATACCCGTCATACTTGTTCAATCCGTTCCAGGTGGAAAACCAGATGTATCCGTTACGGTCCTGGATAATGTCCTGCACAATGCCCTGCGACAGTCCGTCGTTGACCGAGAAACAACGCTCGCTCATGTTGTCCTGCGCCCGAACAGCTGCCGCAACAAAAAGACACCACACATATATTATATAAGGTAGGAGGCGGTTCATGCTATACTCTTTATGTTAAGAGCACAAATTTAAGAAAGATTCTCGGTGCGGGGATTTCTTTCCTCCAAAAACTTCCGGAGGAGATGCACTGCTCCTCAGCCGCGAATCAGGACAGGCAGCTTCCGGCACATCGGCTGACAAAGAAATGAGCCGAATGAAGCCCTCGTTTCAGTGCTCACTGTACACCCATTCCACCGGAAACGCGGAAATCCATTTATAAAACAGTGTTATAAAACAGCTTTATCGACCCAAACTAACATTTTATCAAAAAAGAGAGAAATTTCAGGCAAAAAGTTTTGGTTCATTCCCAACAAGCCCTATATTTGCAGACATAATGATTACATTTTATCATTAACCTATAAACAGAACTACCATGAATATTGAAAACATCATGGCTTCCTTGGAAGCCAAACACCCGGGCGAATTGGAATATCTGCAAGCCGTGAGAGAAGTGCTCATGTCTATCGAAGATATCTACAACCAACATCCTGAATTTGAAAAAGTGAGCCTTATCGAACGCTTAGTGGAACCCGATCGCATTTTCACCTTCAGAGTTCCTTGGGTAGACGATAATGGTAAAGTTCAAGTAAACCTCGGTTACCGCGTTCAGTTCAACAACGCCATTGGCCCGTACAAAGGCGGTATCCGTTTCCACGCATCTGTCAATTTGTCAATTCTGAAGTTCTTGGGCTTCGAACAAACCTTCAAGAATGCCTTGACCACATTGCCTATGGGCGGTGGCAAGGGTGGTTCAGACTTCTCTCCGCGCGGTAAGAGCGACGCTGAAGTAATGCGTTTCTGCCAAGCCTTCATCCTCGAATTGTGGCGTCACCTCGGTCCTGACATGGACGTTCCCGCCGGCGACATCGGCGTAGGCGGTCGCGAAGTGGGCTATATGTTCGGTATGTACAAGAAGCTGACCCGCGAATTTACAGGTACATTCACCGGTAAGGGATTGGAATTCGGTGGTTCACTGATTCGTCCTGAAGCAACCGGTTTCGGTGGCTTGTATTTCGTAAACCACATGCTGCAAACCAAAGGCATTGACATCAAAGGCAAGACTGTTGCCATCTCCGGTTTCGGTAACGTGGCTTGGGGTGCTGCAACCAAGGCAACCCAACTCGGTGCCAAAGTAGTCACCATCTCCGGTCCTGACGGTTATGTATATGACCCGGACGGCATCAGTGGCGAAAAGATTGACTATATGCTCGAACTCCGTGCTTCGGGTAACGATATCGTAGCTCCCTACGCAGAGAAATATCCGAATGCCAAATTCGTAGCCGGACGTCGTCCTTGGGAAGTGAAAGTGGACATCGCTCTGCCTTGCGCAACCCAGAACGAGCTGAATGGAGAAGACGCCAAAGCCTTAATCAATAACAATGTGACTTGTGTAGGTGAGATTTCCAACATGGGATGTACGCCGGAAGCTATCGACGCTTTCATCGAGCATAAGATCCTCTACGCTCCGGGTAAGGCAGTCAATGCCGGTGGTGTTGCCACCTCGGGCTTGGAAATGAGCCAAAACGCAATGCATATTAGCTGGACTGCTGAAGAAGTAGACCGCAGACTTCACGAAATTATGGGTAACATCCACGCACAGTGCGTGAAGTATGGTACACAACCTGACGGTTACATTAATTACGTGAAGGGTGCAAACATTGCAGGCTTCATGAAAGTGGCTCATGCAATGATGGCACAAGGAATCGTTTAATAATAGAATCTCGTTTAGTTGTATTTGTATTTTGTATTGTAACATGCTGCCCATCGCCTGCGAAGGTCATGGGCAGCATTTTTTTATGTTCATCATTCACTGCTCATCGTTCATCGGACAACGCCTCTACCGTCGTCCCCTCAAAACGGGCAATCGCCTCCTTCCATGCCTGCGGAATGGGGATGGCCTGCTGCGTCTTGACATCGAAAGCGACCATCACCGTGCGGCATTCGCATTTCACCTCCCCGCTGTCTTCACATACGGCACGTTGCCACAACACAAAGCTCTTGTTGCCCAGATGGACCGTCGAGGTTTCAATCGCCAGCCGGTCGGTAAAGAATACGGGGGCAAAGAAGTTGGCATTCAGGTTGGCAACGACCATCGACGTACGACGATAATCCACACGTTCGCCCAGGACATCGCGCATATAGGCAGTCTTGCCCAAATCATACAGGGAGAAATAAACGGAATTGTTCACGTGCCCCAGTTGGTCCACATCACTGAAGCGGAGTTGTACGGGATAAGTATGTTTCATTGTTCTTTTCTTTAATCAGAAGGTGAGGAGTTAACAGGAGGCTATTGCTTCACATCTTTCACGAATCCGTCCTTCAACCACTTGGCAAGGGCTTCCCGGTTGGAGCTGTCAATCAGACGGCGCAAGTCAAACTGGTTCTGTATGTTTCCCAGTTCCACAAAGACAGAGACCGGCGTGGTGTTCCGCAGCACATACAGTCCGCGTTCACTCACCGTCCCCGTAAATCCGCGGTTCGGCTGATGGATGCCATACTTGGTCTTGAACGTGGAACGCATGGACGTGGCCAGCCGTTTGCCCAACTTGCTTCCAGCAGAATGATAGAAATAGACATCCATCTGCTTGCCCTTTCCCTGACTGTCGACATGGATGAAGATGGCACGGCAATAGCTGTACTTCTTACGGTCGCGGGCATAGAGTGCATTGATTTTGTCACAACGCTGTTGCAACCGGCGCACCTGGTTGAGAGGAATCGGGTCGCCCATGCACGTCTCCCGTTTGCTGTTCGACAAGTAGGCATCGTTGCGTATGCCGTCCTTCGCATCGCGGATGATGATACGCACGTCTGCCCCTTCCTGCAACAGGTAACGCGCCAGACGCAGAGCGATGTCGTAGGCATATTCATCCTCATGGAGTTCATGTTTCCCTACGCGTCCGATGGCACCGGGGTCAGGACCGCCATGACCGCTCACCACATAGAAACAGCAGCCTGCCAGGCGGTTGGAAGTGACCTTCACGTCATCAAAACGCTTGCCGAACAACGGCTCGTTGACATACGAACGGCGCGACTTCCGCTTCCCTTCCGCTGCACTCTCCAACGGAGGAATGACATAAGAGACACCCAGACGAAGCTCCCGGCTGCGCCCCAGCTTGTCGCGGTTCAGTTCTATAAAAGCAGCATAATACTTGCGAGGCGAACGCCCGTGACGCTGGAGAAAAGTGGTGATGCCTTCCCCCCGACGGGGCACATCCTTCTGTTGCGCCTGCACGGCCATCGCCGGAAAGCACAGCAACAGCAGGAAGAGGGCACGGACGAGATAACGGTTCAAAGCTTCCATCAACTAAGGTTTTCGGTGTCTTTTAGATTTATACCGCGGCAAAATTACAATATTTTCCCTACTTTTGCACCATTCAACTTCATTTAGAGAGTCAAAATATAAAACTGATAACATTATGACAAAGCAAACTAAACGCGGCACACTGTGTGTCCAGGCAGGATGGACACCCAAGAACGGAGAGCCTCGTGTACTCCCCATCTACCAAAGCACCACCTTCAAATATAGCAGCAGCGAAGAGATGGCACGCCTCTTCGACCTGGAAGAGAACGGCTATTTCTATACCCGTCTGCAGAACCCTACCAACGACGCCGTGGCAGCCAAGATTGCCGCACTCGAAGGCGGAGTGGGCGCCATGCTGACCTCCTCGGGACAGGCAGCCAACTTCTATGCCGTCTACAACATCTGTGAAGCCGGCGACCACCTCGTCTGTGCCACGGCAATCTATGGCGGCACGTTCAACCTCTTCGGTGTCACTCTCAAAAAGATGGGCATCGACTGCACCTTCATCGACGCTGATGCCAGCGAAGAGGAAATCAGCAAGGCCTTCCGTCCGAACACCAAAGCCCTCTTCGGCGAGACCATCTCCAACCCGGGCATACAGGTGCTCGACATCGAGAAGTTCGCACGCATCGCCCACAGCCACGGGGTACCCCTGATTGTCGACAACACGTTCGCTACCCCGATCAACTGCCGTCCGTTTGAATGGGGAGCCGACATCGTGACCCACTCCACGACCAAGTATATGGACGGACACGCCGTGTGTGTGGGCGGAGCAATCGTCGACAGCGGCAATTTCGACTGGGACGCACATGCCGACAAGTTCCCCGGACTGACCCAACCCGACCCCTCGTACCACGGGCTGACCTACACGAAGGCATTCGGCAAGATGGCGTACATCACCAAGGCAACGGCACAGCTGATGCGCGACCTCGGTTCCATCCAGTCGCCGCAAAACGCGTTCCTGCTCAATCTCGGACTGGAGACCCTCCATCTGCGTGTCCCCCAGCACTGCCGCAACGCCCAGACGGTAGCTGAATACCTGGAGAAGCATCCGCGTGTAGCCTGGGTACACTATTGCGGACTGAAGAGCAACAAGTACTACGAACTGGCGCAGAAATACCTCCCCAACGGCTCGTGCGGCGTCATAGCCTTCGGACTGAAAGGCTCACGCGAGGATGCCATCCACTTCATGGACAGCCTGAAGATGATCAGCATCGTGACGCACGTGGCGGACGCGCGCACCTGTGTGCTCCACCCAGCCAGCCACACGCACCGTCAGCTGAGCGACGAGCAACTGAAGGAGGCTGGCATCGCTCCGGACCTGATACGCCTCTCCGTCGGCATCGAAGATGTGGAAGACATCCTGGCGGACATCGAGCAGGCGCTGACACGCTAAACAACTAAAGAACAGGAGGATGCATCCGCCCTACAAAGAGCCGGATACATCCTCCTGAACATGCCGGGCACTTCTGTCAGTCGCCCCACTCCACGCGTTCGGACAGGATATTGCCATCCTGGGCATCGTCCGCCGTGAAGGTCCCACCCCGGTATTGCACACAGAGCATCACGAGCGGAGCAGTCCCGTTGTTACGCACGGAACGGCGTCCTGCCGGAGCGACACGGACCACGCTCCCCTCTCCTACGGGGAACACCTGTCCGTCCACCTGAAATTCCCCTTTTCCGCTGAGGAAGAAGTAGAGCTCCTCATGCTGCTTGTGCGTATGCAGGAAACCGGTTTCAGTCCCGGGCTGGAACAGCTGGAAAGAGAACTCTCCGCCCGTGGCATGCACCGCCGTGCCTCCGAAGACCTTACCGGGAACCTTGACATCCGGTCCCAGTTCCAGCACATAGTCACTCAGTTCACTCAACTTGCCAACCTCTACAGCCGTGAAGTTGGCAGCTTCTGCAATTTGCTTCATCTGTTTCATACGTCTACTGTTTTTTCTTGTCTGTGGTTGTTTCATGCCGATGATTCACTACCTTTGCAGCGTCTGAAGTTCCCTCACCGACGGTGCAAAGGTAACAGTCATTCCGCTTACAGACAATACGTTACCTGAAGGGAAGCTAGTTACCTCCAACTCACTTTTACTGTAAAACAAACCTTTGTCATGGCAAAAAATCTAGAAAAATATTCCATCATCGAGATTTGCCCCATCCGCAACGTGGTGTCACGGTTCGGCAACAAGTGGTCTTTCCTCATCATCCTGTTGCTCAGTGAAAACGGAAGTACCCGTTTCGGGCAGTTGGGCAAGCTCATCCCCGACATTTCCACCAAGGCGCTGTCGAACACGTTGCGCGTTCTCGAAGCGGACGGTCTGCTGAAGCGGACGGTCTTCCCGGAAGTTCCCGTCCGGGTAGAGTATGAGCTGACGGACACCGGACGCAGCCTGGTCCCCATCATTCTTTCCCTGACGGAATGGGCGCAGAGCCACATGTCATCCATCATGCAGCACCGGAAGGATTTTGAGGGCAAAGAGGGACAAAGCTGATGTCCGACGAATGACATGCCGATGGGAATTTCAGTTCCACGCCGTGGAAATGACAGTTCCACGCCGTGGAACTCATAGTCCCAGGCTTTGGGACTCGCAGTCCCAAGCCCTGGAACTCGAAGTCCCAAGCCGTATAGGACGAAATGCCTTGCTGAAGGGACGGAAAGGGCTCAAGCAAGAAGGGGGATGTCTGAACGGCTTGCGGGTGTGAGGAGCTGAAGAAGGTATGGACGCAAGGCAGGTTTACACCGACATGCGGGCATTGAGGAAGATAAGGAAAGGGCTGAGCTCCCCATGAGAACTCAGCCCTTTCCTTCTATTTCTACCACCCGACGGAGGCAGACAATGCGACATCAATAACAAGGGTGCTGTTGCTGTGCCAATCCCGGGTTGACATCGATAATGCCGGTCGTGTTGAAAGGCATCAGCTCGGTCATATTCTTCTTCAACCCATAGAACACACCAGTGCTGCCTGTAATCCAAGGATTGTTGTCAGACACGCCCTTGACCTCTTCCACACACAGGTTGCCCTTCTGCTTGATGGTGTGAATGCCGAACATGTTGAGCAGCGTGTAGGTCACGGGAGTGACTTCGCCCTGCGCAGGCTTCACGAAATAGACTTTTCCGGCAGCGTCCTCGTAGAATGTCTTCGTCAGGAAACCACTCGTACCTGAATTCAGGACATGCAGCGTCTTCAGTTCATCGGGAGTAAGGAATTCCTCGACTTCCTGCTCCGTTAGCTCCACATAGGGCAGCGCCACCGTGGCATCGTTGAAGGCAGGTTTCGAGGTCAACTTATAGGCACGATAAGGAGCGACCCCGGCATAACGTCCGGCCCGTTTGGCCAACAGCACGAGCTTCTCTTTTTCTGCCGTCAGGTAGTCGACCAGGATGCCCCAACGCGCGAGGTCCGTTCGCCGCAGTCCCTCGTTGGAAAGCTCCAGCTTACGTTCCTCAATCAGGAAGTCCTTGAATGCAGCGTAACCCGTAGGGATGGTACCCACCTTGACGGCATCGTTACGGAATGCCCGCATCCGGACTTCCTTCACGGCATTCACAGCCTCGGGAGTTGCCCCGTGGTGAATCTCATTCAACGCTTCTGCATACATCAGCAGTACATCCGAGTAGCGCAAGAGCGGCCAGTTGATGTCCCGGCGCGTATCGGACGCCCCCCGGGTGGACTTCCAGTTGATGCGGTATTTGCCCACGCCCATTCCGGCAAACGTCAGCATCTGATAGGCATTGTTCCCGGCAGAGAGTTGCAGTCCGTAGTTGCTGACAGACACATCCCTGCGCTGGTCGCCCTCCGTAAACTCGAAATACAGGGTCGGCATGGCTACCATCTGTGCCCCGCCTTTTCCCAAAGCTTCCTTATCGGTTCCACTGGTCGGTATGCCATTCACATAACCGGTGCGGACGTCGGTCGAGTTGGGACCATACCAGCCATACTCCAACAGGGTCTCTTCGTTGTAGGCCTGATTGCCCAAGTCACGGAACACCTTGTCGTAGTCTTTCAGCAGATGGTTCTCTCCCTTATTGATGACAGCCTGACAGGCGTCTGCTGCAATCCGGTAGAGCTCCTGGATGCGCTTGTCGTCCGCACGTTGTGCCACCCGGCAGGTTGCGGCATCGTAAGGCACCGTGTTCAAGTCCCAGCGCAATGAATAGCCGGCAGCATAGAGCGCCACACGAGCCAACATGCCATAAGCCGCGTTCTTCGTGAAGCGTTCGGGCGTATCCACCATGCCCTCGCTGCGCCAAGGCAGCAGCTCCACCGCACGTTGCAGGTCGGCAACGCAATGGTCATAAATCGTGTCCCGGCTTACCCGTGACGAAGAGAACGAGGTCAGGTCAGCCGTCGGCACGGACGTATAAGGCACATCGCCGTAAAACCGCACCAGGTTCCAATAGGCATAGGCACGGATGGCCAACGCCTCGCCCAGCAACGCATCCACCTTCCGGCGTTCGCCGTCCGTCACCTTCATGTCGGGCAGGCTCTTGATGCAGACATTGGCATACTCGATGGCCTGATACATGGAGTTATACGTACGGCTGAGCATGCTGGAAGTATTGGTATAGTCGTAGTTCGATACGGCGTACTTGGAGTTCGACTCCGTAGAAGTCGCCTCATCAGTGCCCATGAGCAGCTGGTAGCCTTCCTCCTGTGTATGGAGGGACGCATAGCCACCCATGACCGCCATTTCAGCCCGGCTTACCGTGGAGAAGATGGTCGAGCTGTCCGCCTTTGACTCCGACGGCATGTCGAGCCAGTCTTCACATGCAGTGGCTGTACAGAGCAAGGCAGCCACCCCGATGATATGTAATGTTTTGTTCATAATGCATTCCGTATTTAAAAGGTTAAGTTTACACCCAGTACCCAGCTCTTGGAACGTGGATAGGATGAATTGTCAACTCCCGGAGTCAGCGCACTGCTGGAGGCTGAGACTTCAGGGTCATATCCTTCATAACCGGTAAAGGTGTAAATGTTGTTGAGCGTACAATAGATGCGTGCCTTGTTGAGTTTGACGCGGCGGATGAATTCCTCCGGCAGGGTGTATCCCAGCGTGATGGTACTCAGGCGCAAGAAGGAACCGTCCTCAAGGTAGTAACTGCTGTGGTCGGTGATGGCTGTCTTGTTGTTGGAAGAGATGTTCCACATGGTGCCCTTGTCGTGTTGGGCAGGATTCAGAGTAGCCAACCGCTCCAAATCGGTTGTTTCGCGTCCGGTAACCGGGTCAACCAACGTAAAGCGTTCAGCCATCTTGGCAATGGTATTCTGATTGGGCAGGTAGGGACCGACAAAACGTTGTGTACTCATATTGAACACATCGTTCCCCACGGAGAAGTTCATGAATACGCTCAAATCGAAACCTTTGTAAAGGAACGTATTGTTCCAGCCTCCGGAAAAGTCCGGCGCGGCATGCCCGATGACAGTGCGGTCATTGGTCCCCCAGACGGGGTTCCCCTCCTTGTCGGTTTCTCCGGCAGTAGGCTTGTACTTGGTATCGCCGGGTTTCACATTCTTACGGTTGAACCCTTTCAAGGAAGCGATACCGTCTTTCAGCAAGTAACTTCCGTCAGGCTGTTGCGTGAAGTCGTCGGTCGTATAGATGCCATCGTACAGCAAACCATAGAATTGCCCCAACGGCTTTCCCTTCTCGACCTTGAAGCCCATCCGGGATTCGTATTCCTGAACGAAATAGTCGGTATCTCCTTCGCCATAGATTTCAAGCACCTTGGAACGATTGAATGCGATGTTGAAATCCATGTTCCACGTAAAGTCTTTCGTCCGGATGTTCGTTGTGTTCAGCACCAACTCCACTCCTCTGTTGCGGATGGAGCCGATGTTCTGGAACTGGTTCGTATATCCCGTCGAGCTGGGAATCTTGTTCTTGATGAGCAGGTTGGACGACTCATTGTTATACCAGTCGATTGACAGGTTGAAACGGCTTCTCCACAACGACACATCCAGCCCGACATTGGTCGATGTCGTCTTCTCCCAACGCAAGGCGCGATTGCCCAACACGCTGCCGGGCACCAAGGTGATGAAATCCGTGCCATGATAGCCATAATGTCCCGAACCATAGTCGGTCGCATACATATTATTATCTATGTTGTTGTTGCCCGACGTTCCATAGCCAACGCGCAATTTCAGGTTGTCGACAAAGTCGAGGTCCTCCATGAAACCCTCTTCCGAGATACGCCAGGCAGCAGATGCTGAGGGGAAATAGCCCCACTGGTTGCCTCGTGCAAACTTGGACGAGCCGTCAGCACGCAGTGTGGCGGTGAGCAGATAACGCTCATCATAGTTATAGGACAGACGTCCGAAGAAAGACACCAGTCCCTGACGCCCCTTGCCGGATTCCCAGGTGTAAGGCTGTCCCATGCTGACATCGTTCAGTCCGAAATTGCCATCCGAGAAACTGCGGTATTCGTTATCCAGGTTCAAGCGTTCCTCATACCAGGTCTCCTGACCGAGCATCACGTTCAGGCTGTGCTTTTCCGCCGGCGTGAACGCGTAGTTCAGCGTGTTGGTAATCTGCCATGAATATTTCTCGCTGTTGTCCCTGCTGCCATATCCGTAAGGACTCTGGTTGGACGAAGCTGTCTTGGTGGAGCCATTGTCCCAATAGTCCCTGCGTACCTGCTGCCACTGGTAGCTGGCAGCCGTACGGAAGGTCATTCCTTTGATAATGTCAAACTCCAGCCCGGCATTGATTTGTGCAAAACGGGTATACTTCTTATTCGTGATAGCCTGATTGTTCAGCAAGGGATTATTGGCGTCATAATTGTCCCCACCATACATTTCCGAGAACAAATCAGCCAAATCAGCCCCCAGCAACTGCTCGTTTGTCCAACGGACGCCACCCGTCACCGGCTGGAGAATCGTCTGTTTCAATGTTCCTCCCAAGGAACCGCCGCCTTCCAGTTTGGTCTGTTGCAGACTGGAGGCAAAGTCGAAGCGTACGCCCTTCCAGAGTTCATGGTTGATTTTGGCACGTATGCTGTTTTTGCGATAACCATGCCTGTCCATGATGCCGTCTTCGCCCGTATAGTTGTAGCTCAGCATGTAGCGTGTCTTCGGACTGCCACCGCTGACCGTCAGGTTGTGGTTCTGTGTGACGCCGGTTCCACCGAAGACCTCATCCTGCCAGTCAATGCCTTTGCGGTTGGCATATTCATCATGAATGCGCCCGTATGCTCCGGTATAGAAGTCGGCATCGTTGATGTTTCCGCCAAAGATGCCTGCCCAGTTGTCCTGATTGTCGCGCAAGAGCTGGAACTCGTATTGATACCGGGCATAGTCTTCCACACCGAGCAGGTCGAGTTTCTTGCCCAGATGGTCAAAGCTGACAAAACCGTTGTAGGACACTTCCGTCTTCCCGGCCTTTCCCGACTTGGTGGTAATCAAGATGACCCCATTGGAGCCACGTGCTCCGTAGATGGCTGTTGCCGAGGCGTCCTTCATCACGTCGATGCTCTCGATGTCGTTGATATCCACATTGCGCAAGCCGCTTTCCATCTGGAATCCGTCGACAATGTAAAGAGGCTCCGTACCTTGTGTGATGGACGTACCACCCCGCACGGTGATATTGATGTCGGCGCCCGGGGCACCACTTTGCGAGATGACCTGCACACCGGCAGCCTTGCCCGACAAGGCTTGTGCAGCCGATGTCACAGGAGCCATCGCCAGGTCTTTCCCGGTCACAGAGGTGGTTGCCCCCGTCAGGTCCTTGCGCTTCACCTTGGCATAGCCGATAGCCACGACCTCATCGAGCATGTTGTTGTCGGGCTCCATCCGGATGGTCATCCGGCTATCTTCAATGGCTACGCTCTTCGTCTGGTAACCCACATAGCTCAGTTGGATTTCCTTGCCTCCGGCAGGTACATTCAACTTGAAGTTCCCGTCCAGGTCCGTAATCACACCTTGGTTAAAGCCCTTCACCCGCACGGAAACACCAATCATCGGTTCTCCGCGTTCATCCAGCACCTGTCCGCTGACGGTATGTGCCTGCTGCACATCTTCTATTGCGAGAACCGGACTTTCCTGTGCTCCCATCGCCGGGGCTGTCGATAAAGAAAAGGTTAACAAAACGGCCGACAACCCGTAAGCAAATTGCATGCGCCTCTCTTTGAAGGCACAGCCGTTGAGTCTCGGCACTTCTTCAATGTTCTTTTTTTTCATAATTCTCCATTACTTGATTTCTAATGCATTTCTTGCATTCCCAAAGATAGAGGTCAACTAGAACCTCCACAACTTTATGCCAGAATAAAGCATGTTCCTTGGTACAAAAGCATGTAAATTTCTCCATATCGAGTGCATTTAAGCAGGATTTATCTGACAAACGGTTCTCTTCAGCGAATCTCTTTCCAAAGTACAAGAAGAAGTATTGCTGTCAAAAGCATCCTGCAGACGGAATGGACAGGACGTGATTTATCAATATTATCTACCAATCATCCTTATCTTCAAGTTTCCACAAGCCCCCCTTCTGACACCGTTCAACACAAGGTCACGAACAGTGTCAGAAGACCAAATCCAACGATATTCCGTTAGGACATATCAAGTTAAAAATCTATTTTTGCAGAAGACTATTTTCAATAAAGCCTAAACCATGAAGCACAAAATTCTTCTCAGCCTCATCCTATGTCTGATCAGCCTATTCAGCAGCCATGCCGAAAACGAACAGGAGAAAGCCGATTCACTTATCAATAAAGCTACGGAATCATTATACAATAACCCGCAACAAGCCAGCTACTATGCATCAAAGGTCATCGCCCTGTTCCCAGATGAACGACAGAATGACCTGAAAGCACGCGCCCTCTTTTACTATAGTCAGGCAGAAAACCTCTTGGGAAATTTTGATGCCAGCATCAAAAGCCTGTACGATGCATTAGAATATGTAGCCCCATCCAATAAAGCCTTGAGCGGAGAAATCCAGGCACTGATCGGAGTCGTCTATTGCAAACTGTCAGACTATAACAAGGCCATTGAGATGATTGATAAAGCGACTGCTATTTTCAAGTCTATCGGTGACTCTGTCTCCATAGCTTCCTGCTACAACAATCGTGGAATCGTCCATTACTCCAAAAATGAATTTGACACCGCCGAGCAGTTTCTCCAACAAGCACTGGCCATCAACCGGCATCAGAAGAATTTACGCGGGATAGCTGCGAACCTGAACAACTTATGCCTATACCAAGGTAACTTTGAAGAGAAGATCGGTCTGATCCGTGAAGCCATCATCATCAACCGGAATTTGGATTCACAATGGTCGCTAGGGGAAAACTACAACAACATGGGAAAGCAATATTTCTATGCCAAACAATATTCCAATGCACTTCTTGCATTGCAGAAAGCATACGACGCGGCATCTTCCATCAATGCCAAAGAACTCATTTGCGACAACTATGAATATTCATCGTGGGTATATGAAGCGCTAGGTAATTATGCTAAAGCCTATCAATGCCTCACACAACTGTACACCCTCAGCAAAAGCTTGCAAAACGGAAGCAAGCTGCGCATTGTCGAACAAGAAATATCCTACAAGAAATATCAAGACCTGCAAAGAAAAACTGAACTCAAAGAACAGGCCTACCAGATTGAGTTACTCCGACGCAACGTCGTTGTACTGATACTCCTGCTCATCTCATTTATCCTGTTCGGCTTTTTCTATAACAAATGGTATAAGCGTAAAAAGAACCTGCAACTGATGACCGCTCAATACAATCTGGAACAATCGGAGCACCAGCTGACAGAATTAAAAGTACGTCAGCAAGAGCAAAAATTACAATCCATCCAGAGTGCACTGGAGGATAGCCGTCAGGAAGCTACCAGCTTTGCCGTATTTCTTCACAGCAGGAATGAGCTACTGGGAAAAATCAGAGAGATGCTCAAACAGGGGTATAAAATGGATCAACAAGCACTCATACCCTATTTGAAAAAAATCAATGCCTTCATTAGCCAATATCAAAATGGAGACAAGACAGACCAAGCTCTACTGATGCGAGTGGAAGAAAAGAACAAGGAGTTCCTTCAACGCCTCTCCGAAAAACATCCGGGACTGACCCAAGGAGAGAAACATCTTGCCACATTGTTAAGAGTTAATCTGTCAACCAAAGAAATCGCCATGCTGACAGGCAATACGCCGAAGACCATCAACATGGGCAGATACCGACTCCGAAAGTCGTTGGAGCTATCAACGGAAGATGATCTGATCTCATATCTGCAAAACATTTGAGACAATTGATTTGTAGATATGCATCAAATACATATCATACTAGTAATAAAGCAATTATCAACTAACATGTAGACTAAAAAACAACAGGAACCTCGCTCTTGTAGTCTTTCTGTAGTATTCATTCATTAGGCTCTTAGGTCTGCCACCTGTTACTTAGCGACGTAAAAAACAACAGTTATCAACCTTAACACGTATGACCATGAATGCAAAGAATGAATTCAAAACAAGAGCCTCCTTACTGGTTCTGCTTTTTATTCTTATGATTCCTTTTGGCACATTGGCGCAAACCATCCGACTTTCCGGACAGGTCACCGATACAGCCAACGAACCAATCATCGGTGCCAGCATCAAAGAGAAAGGCACTAATCGTGGAGTTATCACAGACTTTAACGGCAATTTTACCCTGAATGTATCTCCACAAGCGATTCTTACCATTTCTTACGTTGGGTATATTACACAGGAAGTCCCCGTAAACGGAAAGAACGAGCTCCACATTACACTGCAAGAAAACAATGAACTGCTGGACGAAGTAGTTGTTGTAGGCTATGGAACCCTGAAGAAGAGCGATATGACTGGCGCCATTTCCTCTGTGAACGCGGACGAACTGACCAAACGGACGACCACCAACCCGGCAGAAGCCTTACAAGGCAAAGTGGCTGGTGTAAGCATCAAGAAATCAAGTGGAGCTGCCGGAGCTGGCGTACAAGTGCGCATCCGAGGTATCAAAAGTTTTGGAGGGACCTCCCCTCTTTGGATTATCGACGGTTTCCCCGGTGACATCGACACAGTCAACCCTCAAGACATTCTCTCCATGGAAATCCTGAAAGACGGTGCTGCCGCAGCTATTTATGGCTCTATTGCTGCCAATGGAGTCATTATTGTAACTACGAAAAACGGAACAAAGAATGAGGGCATTAAAGTAGATTTCAACACGTATGTAAGTGTAACCGGAATTGCCAAACAGATGGAAATGCTGAATGCGGCTGAATATAAAGAAGTACACCGTCAGATGTTCCAAAACTATATGGACCAATATCCGACAGACACCAAGATCAAAATGCCTGCCTTTGTCACAAAGGATACTGGAATTGATACGGACTGGCAAGATGCCATTTTGCGAAACGGACTGTCACAAAACTATATGCTCAGCCTTCGTGGTGGTTCGGAGAAAGCGCAATACTCCCTCTCCTACAACCACACCGATGAAAAAGGTATTCTTTTGGGCGATGACTACCGGACAGACAACGCCCGCCTGAAACTCCACCTGAGCAAATACATCTTCGATATCGATGCAAACATCGGTTTCAAATACGGCAACAGCCAAAGCCCCCACTATTCTCTTAAAGAGATGTACATGCTCTCCCCTCTCGTCCCCATCTATGACGACAGCAGGGAATACGGTTACGGACTCAGCGATTTTGACGACCTGCCCAATAACCGCAACATCATGGCCGACCAGCACTACAATCAGGCCTATTCAAAAAAATGGCGCACAACAGCAAATGCCTCACTGAATATGCGCCTCTTACCAGGACTTACTTTTAAAACGGCATACGCATATCGAAACGAACAGGCCCGCTCGGCATCCCACGCTCCGGTATACATGTCGGACCCGAAATCCAAACATCAATACCCAACCCAAAGTGAATCTTCGTCCTATTGGGAAGAGCAGATTCTGGACAATGTACTCAACTATAGCAATACCTTCGGACGACATAGCTTGAATGTCATGGTCGGAAGTTCCATTACCACAGAAAAATACACCTGGCATTCCGTCGGTGTAGAAGGAAAAACAACCACTTACAAAGTCGAAGATGGTAAATTGGTGACAGGAGAAGAACCCGGCGGATTCCTGGACGAGTCGTTTGACACCATCAATGCCGGTGAAGGAGGTACTTTCAGTGGCGGTGGCTCCAAATACACCTATAACCGTGCTTCGTTCTTCGGACGTTTGAATTATAATTTTGACGACCGCTATCTGGCACAAGTAACAGTACGTTACGACGGTTCCTCCAAATTCGGCAAAGACAGCCGTTGGGGATGCTTCCCGTCCATAGCCTTGGGATGGCGCATCAGCCAAGAAAAATTCTTCCCCAAAGATATGATACTTGACAATCTGAAATTCCGTGCAAGCTGGGGAAGACTGGGTAACGAAAGTGCCTTGGGACGCTATGATTTCATGGCACTGATCAGCACTGGCAACGGACTGTCAGCCGGCTATGTAAGAGGCAACGGAGAAAACGCATGGCCTGGAAGTATCGCGCGGGGACTGGAAAACCGCTCTCTTCAATGGGAAACAACCGATACAAAAAACATCGGCTTTGACTTCGGCTTCTTCCAGAGCAAACTCTCAGGTAGCATCAATTACTATTATAACCAAACGGAAGATTTGTTGATTACCAAAGTACTTCCTCCATCAGCCGGCATGGAGAATCCGGTACTGAACGTAGGTCAGATACGTAATACCGGCGTGGAACTTGAATTGAACTGGAATGATGTGGTGAAAGACTTCAACTATAACATCGGTTTCAACATCAGCACCATCAATAATAAAGTAGTGAAACTCTCCGATGAAAGCCAGGTGCTGAAAGGTGCCGGTCTGAAATATGGCTCGGAACATTTCCCGACTGAGACGAAAGTAGGCAAGCCTATCGGCTCCTTCTACCTCTATCAGACTGACGGGCTGTTCCAAAGCATGGATGAGGTCAAAGCTTACGTCAACAAGGAGGGAGAACTGCTACAACCCAATGCACGTCCGGGAGATATCCGCTTTAAAGACATGGATGGCAACGGTGTCATAGATGATGATGACAAAGTGTATTCCGGTTCCGGCATTCCAACATTGGAAGCCAACCTGAATCTGTCCGGCAGCTATAAGGGATTTGACCTTTCACTCATGTTTGGAAGCGCTTGGAATTTCAAACTGTATAATGGAAACAAGTACCTCTATGAGGGAATGAACTCAAAATCCAACATGCTGAAATCCACATTACATGCATGGACTCCCGAGCATCCTGACACAAAGGTTCCCCGGGCCGTCTACCAGGATCCCAACGGCAATATGAGAGAATCAGACCGCTATTTGGAAAACGGCGACTTCCTCCGTCTGCGTCAAGCCCAACTCGGTTATACATTACCATCATCACTCACACGGAAATGTTACATTGAAAAACTCCGTTTCTATGTCAGTGGCGAGAATCTGTTTACCCTTACCGGTTATGACGGATTAGACCCGGAATTCACCAACAACGTGTTGAACAGCGGTGTCGATATGCTGATTTATCCTTTCACGCGTTCGTTCACCATAGGAGCACAACTAACATTCTAATGCATTTAATACCAGTACCCATGAAACAACTACTCTATATAGCCAGCCTTTGCGTTGCAGGGCTCTTTGCCTCATGCGACGACTACTTGACCGTCGAAGCTCCGGACCAGTTGACCTCAACCAATTTCTGGAGGGACCAGAAAGATGCCGAAGCGGGCATAGCATCTGCCTATTCACAGTTGCATTTCGGAGACCAATATTCTTTTGCCGAAATCAAATGGCCCGTAGAAGCCTATCGGGAAGATATCATCCAGATGGGAGCCGATGCCATGAACTATCCCAACTGGGTTGACCTCAGCCAGTTCACCTATACAAACGGGAACTCACAGCTCAGCTACTATTGGCGCTTCCACTACCTGGGTATCAACTTTGCCAACCAGGTCCTTGAAAAAGTAGCACTCATTCCCGATGGGAAGATTGATCCTACGATACGTGAGCAAATCGTGAACGAGGCACATTTTCTACGCGGTTATTACCACATGATGCTCCTGCTTAACTGGAAAGACATCATCATTCGCGATAAATACATCACGAACACCGGCGAACTGAACAAGGGATTGACTCCAAGAACACAGGCATGGGATTTCGTCGTAGAGGAACTGGCCCAAGCGACAAAGTTACCGACCAGATACGATGTGGACAATGTGGGACGTGCTACCTGTGGAGCCGCTTATGCTTACTTGGGGTACGCTTATTTGACACGTTCTTATGAAGAACCGGAGCAGAAAGATATCTACCTGGCCAAAGCTGTAGAAGCATTCAATCAAGTGAAAGGTTATGAACTGGTCAAAGATTTCCTCTCAATGTTTAACGGGACCAACAAAAACAGTCCTGAATCAATCTTTGAAATTCAATTTTCACTGAATACTGCGAACGGAGCATTCTATCGCACATCACTCCATAAATGGATCGGCTCAGCTGAGCTTATGGGATGGGACGAAATCATCCCCTCCCCCAAATTAGTCAATGAATTCATGCTAGAGGGTGAGACTGCGACAACCGGACGCTATGACTCCCGCTTATATGCCACCCTCTTTATGAATAACGACTACTTCAATGATGGCACCGGACGCGTTTTCGGATACAACTACAACGATTGGTTCGAGAATAAGGAACGTGTAGTTTTCCGCAAATATCTTCCACCCACCTATGAAGAACTGAAGCTGAACACTTGCGCTATCAATGTTCCCCTCATGAGATATGCCAATGTCCTGTTGATGAAAGCGGAAGCTCTGAACCAACAAGGGCATCCGGAACAAGCCATCCCACTCATCAATGAGGTGAGAAAAGTGCATGGGGATATGCCACCCATGAAAGGGACAACACAGGAACAGGTACGTTCCCAGATTGAGCATGAACGGATGCTGGAGTTTCCTCTTGAAAATTTCCGTTGGTATGACCTCCGCCGTTGGGGCACTCTTCACGTTGCAGATAAAAACAAACATTCGTTTTATCCTGTTCCTCTGACGGAATTAAACGCGAACGAAGCTCTTAAGGAGTGACAGATTATCCTTTCAACTAACTAAAGCCTGGAAGGTACGCCAATACATCATCATTGGCGTACCTTCCTTCCTAGCCACTATGTTCATAGTCATAAGTCTCATGCTCATGGGAGTCCTCATCGGCTTCCTCCTTCGCAAACACCCTCTTAAGCACCTGAATGCAATCATAACTGTCCTTATCTGGCTGCTGCTTTTCCTGCTGGGTATCGATGTCGGCGGTAATCGTACCCTCATCGACAGCCTGCACCATTTGGGGATGGAAGCACTGTTTATCACACTGGGAGGTACACTGGGAAGCATCCTGGCAGCCTCTGCATTATGGCATATTATCCGTAAAAAAGAACAAGAATGAAAAACAGTCTCATCATTTCCGGATTCTTCGCATCAGGCACTCTTTGCGGACTCTTTCAACTTATACCTTCTGCCTGTCCGACAGGTGAACTAAGTTTTTATGCCCTATGTGCCCTGATGTTGTGTGTAGGGATTAGTATCGGCAACGAACCCCAAAGCCTGCGTTCTTTCCGTTCGCTGAATCCTCGCCTGTTCCTGTTGCCTTTGATGACCATATCGGGTACGTTAACCGGATGCGCCATAACCGGACTTTTCCTGCCCGGACGTTCCCTACCGGACTGTATGGCTGTAGGAGCTGGCTTTGGCTACTATTCCCTTTCCAGCATCTTTATCACTGAATACAAAGGAGCAGAGCTAGGTGTGATTGCCCTGCTATCCAATGTCATGCGTGAAATGCTCACCCTGCTGTGTACCCCCTGGATTGCACGTGGCTTTGGGAAACTGGCTCCTATTTCAGCAGGAGGAGCTACAACGATGGACACCACTTTGCCTATCATCATCCGATGCTCAGGAAAGGAATATGCTGCTGTCTCCATCTTCCATGGAGCAGCTGTTGACTTCAGTGTTCCCTTTTTGGTTACTTTCTTCTGTTCCATTTAAAATCAAGCAACGACATGAATCAGTTTTTGAATACATTTTTCGGATTCCTGTTGATTTCTTCCGCCGCATGGGCTGACCATGCACCTTGGCAAAATCCACAAATCAATGAAATCAACCGCGAACCCATCCATGCTCATTTCATTCCATACACCAACGAAACAAATGCCCTCCACCAACAGGCATTGCCTCCATCCGAACGTTTTTTTGTCAACCCGACAGCAGAACGACGTATCACTCTGAATGGAACCTGGAAATTCCTGTATGCCAGAAACGATACACTATGCCCCGATAATTTCCATCAGACAGATTACAACACCAGGCCTTGGAAACACATCAACGTACCGGGGAGTTGGGAGCTGCAAGGATTCGACGCCCCCATCTACACAGATGTTTCTTATCCTTTTCCTGTCAATCCTCCTTATGTCCCCACAGACTACAATCCCGTAGGAGCCTATGTACGCGAATTCACCGTACCCGCTCATTGGGACGGAATGGATATCTTCCTGGATTTCGAAGGAGTAGAATCCGCATTCTATTGTTGGGTTAACGGACAGCTCGTCGGCTATAGCGAAGATAGCCGTCTACCCGCTCATTTCAATATCACCCGTTTCTTAAAGAAGGGAAAGAACAAGCTGGCAGTCAAAGTATTCCGGTATAGTGACGGTTCCTACCTGGAAGACCAGGACTATTGGAAATATAGCGGCATAGAGAGAGATGTCTACCTCTATGCACGCCCACATTATCGTGTAAAGGACTTCAAACTGACTGCCAACTTAAGCAATCGCTACAAAGACGGAGACTTTCATTTGGACATACTCCTCCATCGCCCCCAACCGGGTTCCATCGTGGAAATGAAAGTGATGGACAAAGATGACGTCATCTATCAAGCCCGTAAGACTTTGACTTCTGAAACGGATACATTATTCACCGGGCAGCATCTGTTTCCGGATGTCTCCCCATGGAATGCAGAACAACCCTATCTGTACACACTCGTCATCAATACCTATGACAAACAAGGAAGTCCTTTGGAGTCCTTCACACAACCTTTCGGTTTCCGTTCGGTAGAAATAAAAAACGGGGTTCTGCTACTAAATGGAGTCGCAATCCTGTTCAAGGGAGTAAACCGACACGAACATGACCCACACCATGGACGCACGATCACCGTAGCCAGCATGATAAAAGATATTCAGCTCATGAAACAGTTCAACCTGAATGCAGTTCGCACGTGTCATTACCCCAATCGTTATGAATGGTATGCGTTGTGTAATGAATACGGTCTCTATCTGGTCGATGAGGCTAACATCGAATGCCATGGCATGCAAGCACATCCTGACGGAACCCTTGCCAACCACCCCGACTGGGAACTCCCCTTCATACAACGAATGAGCCGCATGGTGTCTCGAGACCGCAATATCTCCGCCGTACTCATCTGGTCCATGGGAAATGAATCAGGATATGGCAAACATTTCGAAACTCTCTATAACCTGACGAAACAGATGGACCCGACTCGTCCCGTACAATATGAAGGAGGAGGATATGATGGAACATCTGATATCTATTGCCCCATGTATGCACGTATTTGGGCACTTCGCCGTCATGTGAACCAGCGTGATTCCCGGCCAATGATTCTTTGTGAATATGCACATGCGATGGGGAACAGTGTAGGCAATCTGCAGGATTACTGGGATTTGATTTACAAATACGACCAGCTCCAAGGTGGATTTATTTGGGACTGGGTTGATGCAACCTTCGACATCCAAGATCAAAAGGGAAATCGGATTTGGGCCTATGGCGGTGACATGGGCTTTGCAGGCATACCCAACGATTCCAACTTCTGTGCGAATGGTTTGGTTGCTGCTGACCGTTCCGTGCATCCACATATCTGGGAAGTGAAAAAGGCCTATCAATACATCCATTTTGAACCTGTCGTTTTCACCGGACGGCTAGTAACAGTCACCAACCGTCACGATTTCATCAGCCTAAAGGACTACAGGCTGCGATGGAGTGTAGAAGCTGACGGGAAAGTTGTACAAAGTGGAGATATGGAATTCCCGACCATCGTCGCTCACAGTTCTGCAACGATAACAATACCCATGACTCCGGTTCCCAATGACGAAAAAGAGTATTTCCTTAAACTGGAGGCTATCACCAAGGATGCCACAGCATTAATTCCCAAAGGACATGTCGTAGCATTCGAACAATGGGCACTGCCTACCCAGCAAGACAAGCATCCATCGACCTTGTCCAATAAACAAAATCACTCAGACCTCCTTATAAAGACAGAACAGAGTCCGGAAGCCATTATATTGACCGGAAAACAATTCCGCATTGTCTTCTCTACCATCAACGGAGACATGACAGAGCTGTCATTCAAAGGAAAAAACCGAATCAAGGAAGGTCTGCGCGCCAACTTCTGGCGTCCGCTAACCGACAACGATGTAGCCAACGGGCAACTGGGTCGCTGTGGAATATGGAAGTTTGCCGGTAGAAATGCGCACCTGTCAGACATTGTATGGACAGAGGAAGACAACCGGCAATCTGCCACTGTCACCACAACCTATCTGTTGGAGGAGCAAGAATCCACACTGAATGTAGTCTATCAGGTACAAGCTGACGGTGAAATCCATGTAACAATGCACTTTATCCCCGGCAACAGGCCTTTACCTGAAATGCCACGGTTGGGAATGCGAATGATTCTGCCTGCTGAATATGATCAAATGACCTGGTTCGGGAGAGGTCCTCATGAAAACTACGCAGATCGTAAAACCGGTGCTGCTATCGGACTATACACTGCCACTGTCTGGGAACAATTCCATCCTTATGTCCGCGCTCAAGAAACCGGAAACAAAACAGATGTCCGCTGGGTTGCTCTACGTGACCATACCGGAGAAGGTCTGCTGTTCATCGGAGATGAGCCTTTGCATGTCAGTGCCTGGAACTTTCCACAAGAAGATATTGACTACGTTGCTTTCAATACCGAACGTCGGCATGGAGGGAGCATCCGGAAGAAAGATATGGTATGGCTGAATATCGACCATCTGCAAATGGGCGTAGGTGGAGACAACACTTGGGGAGCACAAGTACACCCTGAGTATACCATCACACCCCATGAGTGGTCATACGGCTTCAGCATCCAGTTTCTAGACAGGAAAGATAACCCGATAGAAAAAGTACATGAAAAATGAATCACCAACAAAATAGGATATGAAACACGATTTACGAAAATTCTTTATCGGCTATGTACTACTGCCTGTACTCGTCACATCCTGCATACCAGCAGACAAGGATATATCTACCGATAATAGATACCAGTTTGAAAACATCCTCGATATCTCTTATACTCCTGACTCACTCACATCCTGTCACGGGTGGTTCACGGATGCTGGAGCCTGGATGGGGTTTACTTTACCCGAAAAAGGGAAATGGGTCAACGGCTTCTGTGGCCCCTTCAGCTTGGACATAAACCGACGCCAATGGATAGCTCAGTCAGCCGTCACTGTAAGCTATCATGGGACGGAGCAATCGGCTTTTACTCCAGACTCCACTTGTTACTTTCCCGGTGAGCTCTATCTATCGGCCCATTCCAAAGATGGCTCGATCAGTCAACGGCTGAACTTTCTGAATGCATCTACAGCCTTGCTACATATCCATTCTGATGCCAAAAGAGAACTGATGCTCACTGCCAGCCGATGGGACAAGGATGTCAAAGTCAGCACCGAACAAAACACTGTAATCGCTCGTCATCCATCAGGTGAAATCGTCGCATTGACTTTTACACCAGACGTTGCACTGAACACCACAGAACACAATTACAGTGCTGTATATAAAGGGAATGATACAGATACGTATGTCACTATTTCATTCTATACTGAAGAGACCGAACTTGCAGCCGGAATGCAGAAAGCACAACTGATCTTAAGCAATCCGCAAAGGGAACTTCAAGAGAACCAAGCACGTTGGAATGATTATCTGGCTCATATCCTACGAACCGACATGAAGCCTGAATACGACCGTATTGCAGTGAAAGCCATTGTGACACTCGTCAGCAACTGGCGCACCCGAAGAGGAGGATTGCTCCACGAAGGGATTGTTCCGAGCCATGCCGCCGCTTACTTCGTTGGCTTTTGGGCATGGGACAGCTGGCGTTTTTCTGCAGCATTGGCCAAATTTGCTCCGGAATTGGCAAAAGACAACATACGCGCCATGTTCGACTACCAACAGCCGGATGGCATGGTCATTGACTGCATCTACACCGACCCCTCAGAAAACAACCTGAGAGACAGCAAGCCTCCCCTTGCATCCTGGGCTGTAAATGAGATATTCACTCATACCAATGACACCGCCTTTGTCAGTGAAATGTATCCGCAACTCCTTGCCTATTACAAATGGTGGTTTACCAAAAGAGACCATAACCACAACGGCATGTGCGAATATGGCTCCACTGACGGGACCTTGGAAGCGGCTGCGTGGGAAAGCGGTATGGACAACGCCATCCGTTTCGACCAAACCAAAATGCTTAAAAACAAGGGGAGCGACCATGCATGGAGCATGGACCAGGAGAGCGTAGACTTGAACGCTTACCTGGCACTGGAATGTGAACTGCTCAAGAAGTTCGCGACCATATTAGGAATTGCCTTTGACGCTCCGGACTATAGCCACCAGGTAGCTGACTATTTCTTCGACCACACTAAAGGCTTCTTTTTCGACAGGCGCTTGAAAGACGGAAGTTTCATTCAGGAACCGGGATGTGAAGCTTACATACCGCTATGGACCGGAATCGCGACCAAGGAACAAGTGAAAGCCATGCTACCGCTACTGACCGACACGACCAAATTCTCGACTTATATTCCCTTTCCAACCATTGCAGCCGATAACCCCAAATACAATCCACGGGGCTATTGGAGAGGTCCCATCTGGCTTGACCAGACCTATTTTGCGATTCGCGGGCTACGCAATTACGGGTATAATCAAATGGCTGATGAATATACCCGGCAAGTGTTTGACCGCTTGCAAGGGTTACAAGGAGATGCACCTATCCACGAAAACTATGACACACATACAGGGGCACGATTGAAGGCTCCACACTTCAGCTGGAGTTCCTCCCATTTACTCATGCTATACGACGATTACGACAAATAGCCCCCTCTACACAGCAAGTCCCGGAGCCAAAGCCCCGGGACTTGCCCTATACTCATACATTCTAATAGCCGTATGCTTATACCAGATGAGCGATCAGCTCTTCACGGTCACCCGGCAACATGTCGATGACAGGAATCTCAATCATCGTGTAGCAACCCGGTTGCTGCTTCATGGCGGCACGCGCCACATTCACCAGTACCTGAGCGGTCAACGCCGGATTGTTGATGTGCATGTTGAACTCGAAGAGCTGGTTCTGTGTCTTGCCCGACACACCCTTGCGCACCAGGTTCACACCGTGACCCATATCCTTCAAATCGTCCACACAGGCAACCTGCATCACGTGTGTCTCATCATGGGCGAAATACGGGTCAGCCTTGATGGCAGCCGTCACTTCGGCAAGCGTATGTCCGTCCTCGATCTCCACATAAACCATGCGGCGGTGGATACCGGTACCGACGGGAATGGTCATTGACAGGGCGGCCTTCACACCCTTGATGGCTTTCACTGCCACGGTGTGCCCCATGCTCATGCCCGGACCGAAATTGGTATAGCTGATTCCCTTGGGAGCAAGGCTCTGCATCAAGGTGCGGACGATGGAGTCGCTTCCCGGATCCCATCCGGCAGAAATGATGGAGACTGCCTGATGCTCCTTAGCCACCTTGTCAAGCGAACGGCGGAGGTCGACAATCTGCGTATGAATGTCAAAGCTGTCCACCGTATTGATGCCCAACGCCAGGCACTCCTTGGCATGCTCCTCGACGCTGCGGGTCGGTGTTGCCAGAATAGCCACATCCACATCGGAAAGTTCCTTAATGCTCTTCACTACCGGATAGGGTTCCAACTCTGCCGGCTTGTTTTCTGCACCATGACGACGGACGATGCCTGCGATCTCAAAATCGGGAGCCACTTGCAGTGCTTCCAACGTAAAATGTCCGATATTTCCATATCCGACAATGGCAGCTCTAATCTTTTTCATTTTTCTTTCCTGATTACAATTTTCTACTAAATGTGGTGCAAAAGTAGACAAAGCTCACTATATTTGCAATGAACATCTAGCAAATAAGTCAAAAAAGATGATAGAATACATCAAAGGTGATATTACGGAACTAACGCCTGCCACCGCAGTCATCGAGTGTGGAGGCGTAGGCTATGAAGCCAACATCTCCCTCAACACGTTCTCGGCGATACAGAACCTGAGCCGCACGAAACTCTACATTTACGAGGCCATCCGCGAAGATGCACACGTGCTCTACGGGTTTGCCGACAAGCAGGAGCGCGAACTGTTCCTGCTGCTCATCTCCGTGTCGGGCATCGGCGGAAACACCGCACGCATGATTCTCTCCGCACTGACGCCCGCGGAACTGTGCAACGTAATCAGCAGCGGGAACGACAAGCTGCTCAAGACGGTGAAAGGCATCGGCCTGAAAACCGCCCAACGTATCATCGTCGACCTGAAAGACAAGATTGCCGCACTCGGTCTGGGCAATGCGTCCGGAGCGGCAGAGCTTCCGATGAACCTGCAAAACGAGATTGTGGACGAAGCGGTAGCTGCATTGACCATGCTCGGATTCCCGGCAGCCGCCTCGCAGAAGGTGGTCCACGCCATCCTGAAAGAGGAACCGGACAGCCCCGTGGAGAAGGTCATCAAGCTTGCCTTGAAGCGGCTCTGAAGATTCCCGTTCACACCATCCCCAGGTCGGCAAACATCGCCGCATAGAACACCGCCTTCTTCTCCAGCGACAACGGATAGGCGCGTGAAGACGACGGCATGCGGTAGAGCCTCATCGGACGTTCCTCCAACTGAAAAGGCGAATAACTGCCTACCGTCGGTGCCTGTATGTCAAAGGTCTCGCACAGGGTGTCGGTGGCTTTCTGTCCCGTCGTGACAATTGCCCGGCAATGGGGAATCTGCCGTAACAGTCCTCTCACGTCGGTAGGTTCCACCACTTCCAGGTATTTATCGGAAGCGTTGTCCTGCAAACGGCGTATGCTGGTGGCTGTATCGTACAGTGCGATGCCGCGTTCGTTCAGGAAGTCCACAATCATCTCTTTCCTGAAGCGTTTCGCCGCCACATCCACGAAGTGATTGCGGTCACCGAAAAAGACTTGCCCCACGATGCGCCACATGTCGTTGATGAAATTGGGGTAATAGAAGTCCATGCACCAACGTTTCTGTTGGGGCGGAAAGCTGCCCAGCATCAGCAGACGGGCATTAGCCGGAAGGAAAGGTTTCAGCGGGTGTTGTTCTACATTCATAATTCTCCTGTATCCAATGGTTCTGTGCGTGCAAAGATAAGGAGAATACCGGCAAACTGGGAGGAATGAGGAGAGGAAAATGGGATACTCCTCTCCTATCAAACGCTGAAGGCGGCCCCAAAGAGGTCGCCTCCAGACATTCGTGATAAATTATCAAATAAAGTTCGTCATCCCGACGAATATGTTCTCTGCTCAGTTCGTCACATCACGGACGCAACCAGATCATCCAACTCTCTTACCAAGCTCTTGCAGCCTGTAAGTCAGCCTCTGTTGCATCCCTGACACAACGGACATAGCCTCTTCCAAGTTCATTATCACTTGCTGTTATTATTTTTGATGTATTAAAATAGAAGCCCTTTCGTACGTTAGTATTGGAGAATTGAGTCCTCGAATAAGAATTTGTCTTCATGTTAATCTGATCGTTGGCAGTGGACATAACCATCAATTCATTCAAACTTGGCGTTCTCCAATATCCTCTGTCGCTATGATCTCTCTTCTCATAATAAGAAGAACAGGGATCATCTCCATAACTCCAACCACCATTCGTATAAATACCAAAGGCTATCTGATAATTTGAGACCTCAATATCCTTACTTGCAACCACAAAAGCTCCTGGCAGCATCATCTGATCTACATCTTCTTCGTTATGAGGTTCGTAAGGTTCTCGCTGAGGAGTCTCACTCGGTCTAAAAATAGACTCAACCAACCTGTCACCGAAATCAAAAACAGCATTTTTAGCATTTTCCTGATTAATCGCCTTCAATTCGCCATAAACAGGTTCAGCCAAAGCTTCAGTACCTACAAGCCTCTCTTCATCCATACCGGCATTATTAACAAGAGTCTTGTTGGGCAAGTTACGTACACATCGTATCATCGCTTTACCACTCATCGTTGGAGAACCATAGGCTCCAACCTCAACAGCCCAATATAATGTATAGTCATAGTCATTATTGGGTGGATTGCTTGTATTGACATAATATAAAGCTCCATCTTCCAAATAATTGTCCGGATATGATGCACCTATCATTGTTGACTTGTCACCAACATACAACCGTGTTTCACTGGGTAAAGCCTTTACTCCAATGCCAATCCGCAGATACTGGGACAAAGCCGGTAAATACCAGCGAACTTCATCCTTATCTATTTTTCCATCACCATTCAAATCACGGTTACGCGCCATACAGGCTTTTACAGCTGCATCATCTTTTAAACCGGGATAGTTCCAAACATTGCCCGAACTTGAATTATCATCGGTGTACCCGACCTTTGTAAAGTCTATATAAGAATGCCAGGACTTCGTACCTGACGACTTTATACCCAAATTGGTCAACATATTATCACGACCATTAGACCAGTCATCAGAACTTCTGTCAGGATTTCCAAATCCCCGAATCACACCATTCTCATTGTATGTTTCCAATCCTAAAGCATTGGTTGTTCCAGAGGCTTCCGGCTTATAGAACGTTGCAATCGAATGCTGCGTAATATAAGTCTGTGCTGTAGAATATGTACTATTATGGTCTTCGCTGATTTGCATATTGCTTGCAATCATCATCGTACGTGCTTCTTTACCTGTAAAAGCATCCCATGCCACAGGTTGATGCGCCAGATTCTCCCTATAAAAATACTCATCAATAAATATCGTAAAACGAGCTTTCCAATCACCGTTCTCTTGTATCAAGATCAAGCCGTTATCCGAAGATGGCTGCTGTTTCATGTAAAGCTGATAAATGGCATCTCCCATCATCCGGCATATTTCGTAAGGAGAATAAAGTTTGCCACTATTCTCTCCCGGATAGACAGATATGGTTTCATCCTCTTTCTGTGGATAAAATTCAATCCATCTATAATCAATTCCAGCCATATCCTTTTCTTCATTTCCTGAATTATCCGGGTCATAAGGCAGTCGTAGTTCTTCAGTTGAAGAAACAGTGTTCATTGGCGAATGAATCGCCAAAAGGAAATGGTTGGCAATGTCTTTTTTTACCTTGTTTTCTGTAGCACTCTCAGAGTTCGGATTAAGTTCTTGTACCTTACGCAAAATATCAGACAAGTTATATTCTACAAATACTTGCTCATAATGGGCATCCAGACTGAAGATTTTTGAAGCATCTCCCATTTCTATGACATTCCCTTCAGCTCCATTCTGGTATTCCTCCGGAGTCTTCTCTGCTTCTACTTTAATCTTTTCCAATCCATGCACCTTTACCGTATATGTGTAGATATTATTACGCTCAACAGAAAAATTATCCATACTACCTGTTTTGCTGAAATCTCCCAGATGAATCGTATATTCCACATCACCATAACGTGTCAACTTACCATCAGTGATTTCCTTACAAATACCTTTCAGGACCACGTAAGTAGCCTTATCCGGCGCATAAACCCACTTCTTATCAGAGCCTGTACCCTCGAAACTTTCACGGTCATCATAATTACCACACCCTTCAACCTTCACACTCTGCAGGTTTTCCGGGATATGTACATCAAATTCCGCAATATGGTCATCACCTGCGCTTGCAATATTTACCGGATTTGCATGATAGACGTCCTCAGCAACATCAGCTGTCTCCGTATTCAACACAGAAGATTGTGCTGCTATATTATAAAATGCATAGCTACTTGGTTCAAACGTAACCTCTTTATTTCCTTCTTTATAGGATGTATAAATCACAAATTTAATTTGCGCAACCAGACGCTTTAATTTTACATTACCCTCCGGCTGACCATCCTGAACCTTCACTTTACCATAACCAGACAATGGCATATAGCCACTGGCAAAATTAGGATATGTCTTACCGTCCACTATAACATTGGATAACGTATACAAGACTTCTTCAAATCTGTTACGCCCTTCCTTGGCTGCATTCTCCAATTTTGTCAGTGTATCATTTTCCCATAAGCCCGTTGATGTATTACCCACAGCATAAACATATTGCTCACCTTCATAGAGGGTTAGGTTTTTCACAGTGTAATACTGTCCATCTGCGCTTGTTCCTCCTTTCACCAAGGTGGCATCATCTGTAGATACCGTTTGGGAAGATAAAAAGTCATTTTCAGAAAATACGTAAATTTGAGCATTATACATACCTGAGCGCGTATTATCCGCCCTCGTGACTTCCACCTGCATGGAGTTTGGAACAGCAAATTTCAGGTCTACCTGAACTGGCTTATTCACGTCGGCACCTTCTGACGTACGGTTCATCAAGTCATCTTGACAAGCCGTGATGCCCATGACGCAAAGCATCGTGTATATAATATATCTTATCGTTTTCATAATGACTGCTTTTTAATCAACTGAACGGTGGAACATCTATATCCTTTTCACCCCAGGGCACAACCAAGATATCAAGGTCTGTCTCCACTTCTTTGTGGATGTTTACAGTAGCACGGATTTCCACCTGGTCATTCCGATTGATGTAATTCCTTTCTTCTTCATTGAATTGGATAGTAACCGGAGTCGCCAATGCTTCAAATCCGTTCGTATTGGACACTAGCGAGAGTGTGAAATCGCTGATATCCCGTAACCCGGTTTCGTAAATATAGCCGGTAAATACCGCTTCATCCTTGTCCGGTGTAACTTCAACATTTTCAGCATCCAGTGATATTTCATTGAATTGCACGCCATCAGGCAATTGCTGGGACTTGTCAAAGAGATAAGTACGGTCGGCAATAAACGGACCGAACTTCACTTGTTGCAAAGTAAAAGGTTCGCCCGACTGGTTGTCGACATAAAGTACCACCTTCGCCACTGTATGCACGATCTCAATCTCGATTCGCTGATTCTCCCCTCCCTTAACCTGTACACCTTCTTTCATGCCTGTGATGGGCAGACCGGAGGTACTGATCTGGCTGCGCGTTTTCGGGAAATAGGGAGCATCGGACGGATTGGTGATGACCCGGTTCAGGAAATTCCCGTCAACCGTACTGACGTCATCCAGGTCGGTCAAGCCTACGCTCGCCTCGTTGGCAATGACATAGAAGTTCTTTGTTCCTACGGGGACGCCGAGGATGGTCAGTGTTGTTGTCGAGACATCCTCAAATTCCTGGACTGTATTGATTTCCACCTTACCGTCAGCATCGGTAATCAATACGCGGAGTGTCTTGATGCCTTCATTCTCATCAACATCGGCTGTACCCTGTCCGTCGGCACGGGTACTGAACACGAGATTGACCGTTGCGGTCTCGTCGGTGGAGCCTGCATAGTCTTCCTTGATGCAGGAGGACAGAAGGAACGTGAGCCACACGAGTGGCAGCAGGCATCTATATAATCGGTTCGTCTTTTTCATACGCATTGGTTTTCATGTCAGTTAATTCCATTCGGGCTTGCCGTTCACGATAACCCATTCGGGCAGTTCGATGGAGACGTTCACGCCGTGGAAAGTGATGGATATCGGCAGTGCTGCCTCTTGAAGAGTCACATCAATTTCATCGTCGTAGTACTGCAGGTAGTTGTAGATATTGCCACGCACGAGCTCTTTGCCGGTGGCTTTCTCGGTCAATACCAACGTATGTTCGCAACAGTCTTCCGACAGGATACCGTCGCAGTCCATGCGGAACACCGCCAGGTCGTCCGTGCGATAACACTGCTCCGTGTCATCCCACACGAGGTCGGGATAGAGCGTTCCCTTCTCGTCCTGATTGACAGCATTGTTGAACGACGTCTGTGCGTTGGAGTTTTCAAGGCTCAACTGATAAGCGATGCCATCGGCACGTGTTCCCGGTGCAGGCAGTCCGTGTATTTCCACCTGCATGTCGATGTGCGAACTGTAGAGGGTCACTGTGTCGCGATACATCACCCCTTCGCCTCCGGGAAGGAAAAATTCCTTCTGACCCATGTAGTTGTGGTCATGCGACGTCACCGGATCGCCGCTTCCCCAGTTGGGATGCTGGATAAAGATGTCATCGAAGCTGGTAGCCTGCAGGTTCACCACCTCCGTTGCATCGTAGGCATTGCCAACCGCCACCACCTTATAACGTTTTCCGACAGGCAACTTGAACGACGGTTTGGCTGCAAAGTGTGAGAGTTCGTCCTGGTTGTAATGGCCGACGCCGAGGATGTGTCCGCCTTCATCGAAAACATACAGGTCTACCTTACTCATGTATTGATAAAGTACATCCGTATCGCCGTCCGCCAGATATTGGAAGTAGATGGTCACGTTGTCGCAATCATCATAGTCTTCTTTGATGCAGCCGGTAGCCAGGACGAGTGCCACCAGCATCAGCATTATGTTTCTTATTTGTTTCATATACTCATCCGTGTTTATTTGTTGACAAGGATCAAACTGTATGTTTATTCCGTAAGAGGGAGGGAAAAGAGAGCAAGGCGGAGCGGTTTGCAGTGCTCCGCCTTGCCATGATACGTGTTTATGATTATTGGGGGATTAGTTCCACTCTACAGTTCCATTGACCAAAGTCCAAGGAAGAATTTCAACAGTTGCTACCAATGTTGCATTCTTACCACCACCGGGAGTATAACCGAGATCTTCATCATCTACATCCAGACCGGTGATATTGTAAATGTAACCAGCTTTGAAAGTCTTAATGGTACCATCTTCACTTACACCTTCCAGACCCGTATGATCACCGGTAACTTTATACTTCGCAACTGTTGCAAAACGGTATTCTGACTCCAAGCCAGGATGATAACCAGCCTTATATGCTGCATCGCTGAAACACAAAGTCAGTTTAGGCAAGCTGGTCACATCCTCACCAGCACCGGCAGGGAAGATATTGTAAGCATAACACTGGTCATAAGCATCTTCACCTTCGCCACCTTGTGCAGGCCAGCCAGTCTGATTGGTCAAGAAAGATGTTCCATCTGTCACGACGTCAAATACAGGTGCATCTGTCCAACCTTGAACTGTTGTCCAAACAGTATTTGCCGTTGTGTAATCAACCTCTGGGGCTGATTTCAAAGTGCTTTCACCTTCTTTCAGCTGCACGCCGTTCAGGAACAAACCGTCAAATGTCAAAGATTGATAAACACACTCATTGTCTTCGTCCACATGCTTGATGCCGGAGAATTGCAAACGCGCCAAACGATGTTCGGGAGTCAGAGACGCCGTATAGTGAGTTTCATCGGTTTGAGTAAAAGTAGTAGTTGTAGCATACAACGGCTCTGCCAAACCGGTTTCTACTACATCCGCCAATGCCAGACCATCAGCCTTGCCTCCATTGATTTCTACGGTCAAGCTTTTCGGATTCCGTACATTTTCAAATGTATAAGTATTGCCAGTTTCCGCCTTTGCTTTAATCTGTTGTTGTCCAGAGCCTGCTTCAAGCGTCAAAACAAAGTCATTCACTACTACCGGGAATGTTTCTTTGTTGCTCCCCGTCGTCGGCTTTTCCAAGGCACGGGTAATGGCATCCTGTACATTGACAGTTACGGTAGCTTCACCTTGGATAGTTTGTGTTTCTTCTTCATTACTGCAAGCAGCAAATGCCAGTGCTGCTGCTGAGAACATAATAAAACTTCTTAGTTTCATACTCTTTAATTTTAAATTAAACAATCAGTTAATATGTAGGTTCTTACACTTCGTGACTTACAGTTGTTCCATCACCTTCAGCAGTTGTTCCAGGTTGGTGCGTGCGTCGGTGTTACCCTCATTTGCCGACGCTTCAAGCAGGGCTTTTGCCTTGGCATACTCACCGGCTTTGGCGTATGCCACGCCCAGGGTGTTTTTTGCGGAAGCATCGAGTTGCTTGCCTTCCAGCAGGGCAATAGCGGCACGTACCTCGTTCTGCTCCAGCTTCGTCACTGCCGCATTGCCCAGTGCCACGGGATTCTCGGGATAGATGCGGGCGGCAATGTCCATTGCCTCATTGTATTCCGCCGTCCCCTTGCCGTAGCTGCCGGCAACCTGATACATCTCATTTAGGCTCAGGAGCTTCGGACTTTTCCGGAGGAGTTGCCGCGCTTCCTCCAGGTTGAAGTTGCGCACGTTGTACTCGATGCGGTATTCGTTGCGGCGCAACGGACCATACATCTCATTGAGCAACCGCTCGTAAATCTGTGGCGGAACCAATGCCTTCAGCTGTTCCTCGCAGGCATCCCGGTCACCGTCGCAACCGTCGATGATGGCAAGTACTTCATCTATTTTCAACAGACGGGGGTGCTTCTGCACTTCTTCGCGCAATCCCTCCCAGTCTTCCCCCTTCCAGTCTACGTGCCACAGCGAAGCAGGGATACCGGTGTTCTGTTTCTTCACATAATCTGTAAAGGTCTTTGCCCGTCGTTCAGAGAGCTTCAGGTTGTAAGCCACCGTACCTTCGGGCGATGCGTAACCCGTGACGTAGATACCCGTTATGGTGAGGTCCTTATTGTCCTTCACGGCATCGATGAAAGCTTGCACGTCGGCGAGTTCACGGGCATTGTCCTTGAACTTCGGGTCAGTCGTGTAGCTGTCCTGACGGTATTGCAGACGGGCACTGCGCACCTCGTCACGCCGTTTCACCGGTTCGGGTACCGGCTCTTGCAAGGTCAGCCGATAGTCGGGTACGAAACGTGCCAATACCAGCGGGTCGAGCGTCGATGTCTCACCGCCCTCGCCACAGTCGGCACAACCTGTCACCGCCTCGCGCACCTCCAGCCGGCTGTCATACATCCAGCGTGCAAAGGGTGCCGTGGCCTCATAACTGACGGTCTGCGCCTCGCCGTTCTTCCGACGGACGGTAGTCTGTACATGCTCATACACAGGCTTTCCCGTCAGTGCCTCCTGACGCCGGATGGCGCGGTTGCGGATGCGTCCGTTGAGCACCACCGACGGGAGTTCCAGTTCGTTGCGTCCGTCTTTTGACACCAGTACAGGCACCAGCTGTGTGGTGTGCTGACGCTTCATCTTCACGTCGCTCAGGTCGAAGCGCATCGTCACACGCACCTCGTCGCCCACACGCCGCACCTCGCGGCCGCTCACCTCGATGTCCTTCATATAGCCCGTCTGGGCAAAGGCGCTCATGCCCGCCAGGAGCATGGTTGCCAGGAGAATATGTCTTTTCATAGTTGCCCTCCTCGTTACTTGATGATGTAGATGATTGACAGAGCCGCCTTCGTCAGCCCCAGGTAGTTCTTGTGTCCGCGCCCCAGCATTTCTCCGCAGTGGCCGCACTCATAACGCTTGTAGTTGGCATGGATGAACCCTAATCCCAGTTCGGCCTCCAGGCTCCAGCGGTTGCCGAGTATCCAGTGATAGCCGTAGCCCACACCGCCTCCGGCAAACCAGCCTTGTGCGCGTGAGTTTTCCAGTGCGCTGAACGTGCCGAAGGGCAAGTCAAGGTTCGAGAGGTTGAACTCTCCGCCCAGGGCATGGAGTGCAAAGAAGTGTCCGTTGAAGCGCTCGCAGAGCCAGTAGCGTCCTTCGGGCTGCACCATCCAGTGCTTCAGCTTCTTGTCGTCAGAGAAAGTCCAGGGATTGTAGTTGCCGGACACATCGAGTGTCCATTTCGGCGCCAAGCCGACTTCCACGCCCAGATTAAGTGTCGTGGTGGCATCATAGAGCAGGTTGCGGGTCAGTAGAAAATCAGTGGGGATTAGTTTTCCAATATCCAGAGGAATTCCGAC
>OBAR01000105.1_pt1 | contig 119328 bp, 96 predicted proteins | sample 1517911 | NCBI WGS metagenome assembly OBAR01 (sample SAMN04571709, study PRJEB22368) | human gut metagenome | biome: human gut; material: stool | host: Homo sapiens | place: Luxembourg | collected 2012-10-26
CCTTGCTGCCGTTCGCATAGAACAGCACGCGAAATGTGCTCCTTGTCATACTCGTAATTTTTTGAGTGCAAAACTATAAATCAACGAGTTAAACCTTGACAAGCAAACCTACGCAGAACGGCGCAAACGAAGCGGCGACTGTTAAATATGCACTTTTTACGGGTAACGATTTGGAAACCGTTCTCTTTCTCCAATCTGCTTTGAAACGGTTTTCAGCCCTCTGCCCAACTTCCGAGATTTTCTCCTAACTTCCTAATTCTCAATTTCTATTGCGTTAATCTGCCAAAATTCGGCGGATATTTCACGGATTTTTATAACTTTGTCTTTGGTGATCATAGCGATTATTGTTTGTAATCCTTTGTATTTCAACATTATAAAGTTATAACAATTTTCACTAATCACCGAGCCTACAGACGCTTACAATTCATCTAGCTCACGTTAATTATTACCACACAGATATGGCACGTTGTCTATATAATTCCACAATCCGCGAATTCCTACAGTTATCACCCGAATCACTGTTAGGACATTTCGTAAACAATTACCACGGGATAGCTCTTACCACAACCAATGAAGCGTGGAACAACGAGATTCACATCATGCAAGAGATTCTACAGCCATGGATGGATGAAGATGGACAAGTGATTTTCGAGTACGACATTCCGCGTCTGGGGAAACGGATCGATGTTGTATTACTACTTCGTGGGCTAATCTTCTGTTTCGAGTTCAAGGTCGGAGAGCGGGAGATGCTTCAATCCAATATTGAACAGGTCCTAGATTATGCCCTTGACCTGAAAAACTTTCATTTGCTGAGCCAAGACAGAATCATTGTCCCAATCCTCGTGCCTACTCAATTCCGAACAAGTTCAAGCGAGTTCATACCCTCGGTATACGATGATTCCATATATAACCCATTGGTGACTGGAGCCAACGGATTGCAGAAACTCATTGCGGATGTTCTAGCTCATGCCGGAACAACAGCTCCAGATCCGAGTCTGGGAGCTGACTGGGTTATCAGTCCTTATTCACCCACCCCAACCATCATTGAAGCTGCCAAAAGACTCTATGAAAATCACTCAGTAGAGGACATCACCCGCCACGAAGCTGACAAGGTATCAACCGACCGTACCATTGCGTATATCCTCGATGTAATCAAGACCAGTCGTGAGAAAGGAGAGAAGAGCATCTGCTTTGTAACCGGTGTACCCGGAGCAGGAAAGACGTTAGTCGGACTAGACGTTGCCGTCAAACAGTCCTATCAGAATGGCGATAAATTGGTCGAGGACGAGGGCGCAGTCTACCTATCCGGCAACGGGCCATTGGTCGCAGTACTTACCGAGGCTTTGGCCATAGACAATCAGAAGAAATGCAAAGCTCGGGGCGAGAAAAAGAATATGTCGGACTCTCGGAGGGAGGTCGGTAAATTCATACAGATGATTCACCGCTACCGCGACAACATGCTGGCCAAAATCAAGAATCCCGTTGAGAACGGAGTCCTGGAGATTGACCCGCAGAAAGCGATGAAGCTGGCAAGGTCCGGCTACGGAGAAGTAGAACATGTAGCTATCTTCGACGAAGCACAGCGTTCATGGACGCATAAAAGGCTCGCAGACTACCTTAAACGAGGCGGTACCTATGGGAACAAACTCAAGGTACCGAATTTCCCCTACTCTGAAGCCGCATTCCTAATTTGGTCTTTGGATCAGCGGGAGGACTGGGCAACGATCGTATGTTTGGTAGGCGGTGGTCAGGAGATCAACACCGGAGAAGCAGGCATTTCAGAGTGGATCAAAGCGCTCAATGAGAAATTCACACACTGGCGAATCTATATCTCCGACAAACTGACCGAGGCGGAATATGCTGAAGGTCGGGTCAATGAACTATTGGCTGACAATGACAAAGTAACCTTCTCATCAGAGCTGCATCTAGGAGTCAGTCTGCGTTCGTTCAGAGCAGAGAATCTCTCAGCCTTTATACACTCCTTACTCTCTTTCAATCCGGATGCTTCCAGTTGGTACAACACGATAAAAGAGCGCTATCCGATTGTTCTGACAAGAGATATGACCAAAGCAAGGGCATGGATACGCAAGAACACCCGCGGTTCACAACGCTCTGGCGTGCTGGTTAGCAAGGCAGCCGCACGGTTCAAACCATTGGCCGTCGATATTCTGGAGCAAGGCGATGAGAATGCCGTACACTGGTTTCTGGAGGATAAAAATGACATCCGTTCATCCAATTTCCTCGAAGATGCCGCAACAGAGATTCAGGTTCAGGGTCTCGAACTGGATTATACATGCGTCCTCTGGGATGCTGACTTAAGATGTGAAAATGGACAGTGGCGATATTATAACTTCAACGGTCGAACAGCCTGGCGCGAAGAAACCGGCAAAACCGAAGGTAGCCTTGAGCGAATGAAATATATGCTGAATGCCTATCGAGTCCTCCTAACACGAGCCCGCATCGGCATGGTCATCTGCGTTCCAGTAGGAAACTCCAACAAAACCGTCAGCGGATTTCCAGAAGATGCAACTCGACTTCCAGAATTTTATAACGGCACCTATGAATACCTCAAGTCGATAGGGTTGGATGAAATCTAATCCTATTAAATTAAAACAATACTCCTATAAAGCCGTTCCACATATAGAACATCAGGCTGTCTGAACAATTTCGGCGACTTCCCTCCGAAAAAGCTGGACTACATTCACCGTGTGGATGCCCTTGCCTTGATTCGTTTCAAGCCATAGTGTTCCTTCTGCATTCCGAACGAACCCTCTATCTTTGTCGCCCTCACCCTCGCCAATTCTTTGCGGATGATATCATTCTTTTTCTTCACGAGCCCCGGACGACCTCTCTTTACAAACGAAGTCTGTATCCCTCATTGAGAGCATTGAACGACAGCTTCTCGATGAAGGAGAGTCCGTCAATCAGGATATTGTTGCACTTTGCTCTGAACTTCACTCTCTTCACTTCCTTACCTTTCACGATCGGTCTCACATAGGGTTTGCTGATACTCACTATCCTGTCTTTCACGATCTATCCTCACATCGCAGAATAGCTGGTAGTGGATGTAAGGGAAGCTTAAGAGATATTCCATAGAAATTTTATACCTTAGCCATATAAATTTGTTTTTGTTATACAGTAAATGTTACTGAAACATTTAGCAAACGAATAATGAGAACTACAAAAATACTTTTCCTCCACGGCTTCTTCGCCTCGGGCAGTTGCATACCTGCCCAAGCATTGAAGCAGGCATTCGAAGGTAAGGTGGAAGTCCTCACGCCCGACCTTCCGCTTCACCCTCGCGAAGCTCTCACATTCATTACAAACCTTTGCGAGCATGAGCATCCTAAAGTATTGGTGGGCAATAGCAACGGCTCTTTCTTGGGGCAGATAGTGGCATCGCGTTTGGGAATACCTGCTTTGTTGGGAAATCCCCATTTTGAAATGACCTGTTTCCTTTCCGAACGCATCGGGGCGCATGAGTACAAATCACCACGAGCGGACGGACAGCAACATTTCGTGATAGACCAACCGCTGATAGATGAGTTTGCCGATATTCAAGCCCATCAATGGGACGATTGCCGACCGGAAATGACCAACCGTATTTGGGGACTTTTCGGAAGAAATGACCATTTGGCTCACTTCGAACCGTTGTTCTTGCAACACTACACCCATGCTTATCACTTTCCCGGTGCCCATACACCTACGGCAGAAGAGGTACGAGAGTATTATGTGCCGTTGGTAGAAAGACTTATAGAATAAGATCACTCCCTACCCCATACAACGGAAAGAAGTGACCCTAACATTAATCTTCAGTAGATTCCCGGATAATACGCAAAGTTTCTTTCTTATACTCTCTACGGTTATACTCTTCTCCCCTGCATATCCAGCAACTACATGGAGTTCCCGTAGATTGATAAACTTTTGCCCATTTTTCTTTTGCCAACTCAAACCAATGTGGATGATTGTCCATACTTCCATCCTCATGGATAATAGGAGTTCCATAAGCTGCATAAAGAATCATGCGAGCCTTAAACACACGCGACATCTGTTGACGTCTCCAAAGTTTGTTTCTTTTGTCCATCGTCTCTTTGTATTAAAGTTAGGATGAACAATGATTTTACTTTTGTGAGACTGAATGTATCCATAGCTATTCCTTTTTATTATTCCAAATTCAAAACAACTTCCTCAAATCCATCGAAAGAAAATCCTCCGCACTGATGCCACCCCCTTCCACAATAAACGCTGATTGCGGATGGAACAGCTTGCGGAATTTATCCAATCCCTTCGTACACTTCTCCGCATTGCTTTTCAACCCAATGGCGACCACCGAACCTTTCTTGCGCAGGACGAAATTCACTTCATACCTCTACATTTTACTCAGTGGACTAAGTATTCTTGCTCAATGCAAAGGTAACAAATATATTCAAGTGTCAATCAATGCCTTGTGCATGAATGAGGACATTTCGCAAAACAGCTGAAAAAAGGCGGTACAACGCCATGAAGCCAAACGATTGAGCGTAAACAATTTGCACTTTCTTTCTGACTTTTGTCAATTATCTGGAAAGCGTTTGTGCCGATTAAAGAGCCTTATCGTTGACATTCAATGATTCTAATAGCTCAAAACAGCTCAATTTTCTCTCTACCCTTCTGCTAATATGACAATTCTTATAAAATATCATTTATATTTTATGCAACAAACATTGTTGTTTGAATAAAAAAACAGTAATATTGTATTTGAATAGCAACATCATACGTCTTGTTCAGGTATGTCATGATATGAGAGTCCTGAAACGTACAATGAAGAAAGACGGTTATAAAATAGATGTAGTGCCAATCACAGAGTTTTAACTATATGGATGTTCTGACACATTTCAGAAGCATAGAAGAATTGACCAAGACACTCTCGCGTGAACAAGGATTACTAAGCGAGATGTTTGAAAAACGGAAGCTCATGAAGTTTCCGGTTGGGCTTGCCATAGAACTTGTCGGAGGAAATGAAACAAGATTGAGGAGACTGGTTGACTATGGCGTATTGGTGGAATCTGGCAATACGGTTGAGATAGAGAGTGACTACCTGAACTTTTTCGAAGAAGTACTGAATGTCAATGAGGAAATCAGTGTGTTGAGCGTACAGGAGTGTATCAACACCTTGAAGGAGTATATAGGGTATTTTCTGCAAGAGACTAATTCCAATCGTAAAGCCGGATATCAGGATAGTGTGCGCCAGCTCTTAAAGAAGACCGGATTCAGAACCTTGAAGAATGTGGTGGATTTGAAGCGTAATATGGACAACGCCTATAAGCAGGAACCCAATTATATCATTAAAAAGAAGAAGCTGCAGAATCTGGATGAGAAGGGAAATAGTATTCGCGCAATGATACGTGAATGTGAAAAACTGATGGATAATGAGCAAGCCTTCTTTATCATGGCAAATGATCCGCACATGGCCAAGACGTGTAGCGAGGTGAAGCATGATTTTGTTGAAGCTTATCATGCGCTAATGGAGATTGACAGACAGATTATTTCCTACATCAATCAGATAGACCAGCAGAACAGACTTTACAAAAAGATACGAAAGCTGAAGTATCTGCAAGATCAGTTGCTCATCAAGACTGATACGAATATCCTCAATGTATTGGAAGAAAGAAATCCTCTTTGGATGGAATCCCGACAATACAATAAGATTCGTCTGTCTCTGGAAATGCTGAGGGAAAATGAACAGGTAGTAAAGTTGCTGAAACGAATTGCCGAACGGAATGGAATACAGAAGATGGCAAGAACGGAAGCTGCTCCCTTGACGGAAGACGACCTGCAAGAACATGTCCACCAGTTGAAGGAGGTGGATTCTGCCGAAGTCTGGAATGCGTTTTTAGCATCAAGCTATAATCTGTTTGAATTCATTCTGAGGTATGACTACAAAGTAAAACGTAATATAGAAGAGCATGCTACCCTCTTCTGCCAGTTGGTTATCTTGCACCCTGATGAATGCAGGATAACAGGCGAATATGCAATTTACCAAAACATTGAATACCCTGTAATTTATGCGAAATAATACTCAAAGAATATACGAGCGGTTAAGCCGAGGGGAGTTCCTTTCGGTAGACAGTGCAGACTCCTCTGTCCGCCATCTATATGAGGATATTGAGGAAAATCTGGAGGATTATACGGAATACTTCAAGGAAATCGGTCTGCAACTGGAATCTGGTAATGGTTACTTCTATTTCTCAAGAATGGGAGAGAGTAAACAGACGATAGAGCAGAAATTGGACAGCTTCTCAAAATGGCTTGACTATCTGGATTTTCTGAAATGCTATAATCAGTCATTTGCTGCAGGATATCAATTCCGTAAAAGCCATTTGATAGAACAGATCAGCCTGGATATCGAACTGAAGGAAAAAGCACAGCACCTGTTCAGAAAATACGGTATGGGCTCAAATGTTGAGATAGTGAACAAACTGCTCCAGGAAATGCAGAATATGGGCTTTGCTGAATGTATCAGTGAACTTGATGAAACCTATAAGATTACTTCGGCCTTCCGTTATGCCGAGGAATTAGTGGATATAATTCAAATAGCAAACGAAGATGAAATACCTGAATAAGATAATCTTTATCAATAGTGCCAATATTCCGTATGCAGAGATTTCCGTAGATGGGAATGTGCATTTCACGGGAACTCAGGGTGTCGGTAAAAGTACGGTATTGAGAGCACTGCTGTTTTTCTACAATGCGGATAAACATCATTTGGGCATCCAGCAGGGACAGAAATCGTTTGATGATTTCTATTTTCATCAATCGAACTCTTATATACTTTATGAGGTGATGCGTGATAATGGGGCCTATACGATACTTGTCAGCAGGTATCAGGGGCGTGCTTCGTGGAGGTTCATTGATGCTCCTTATCAACGTGAATGGTTGATTGACAACGGCAAGCAGGTATTGAGTGACTGGGTGAAGATTCGTGAACGTATAGACAAGGATGTGGCTGTGTCTGCTAGAATAGAATCCGGTGTGATGTTCAAGGATATAATCTTCGGTAACACTCATGACTATAAATATACACGTTATGCACTGGTGCAGAGTTCACATTATCAGAATATCCCACGCAGTATTCAAAATGTTTTCCTGAATACAAAGCTCGATGCGGACTTTGTCAAGAATACCATCATACAATCGATGACAGATGAAGATTTACCCATTGATTTGCAGACCTACAGACGCCTTGTTACGGACTTTGAGCGTGAGTATGACGAGATAGACTGTTGGTTCCGCCAATCACGTGATGGCAGTTATCCGGTGCGTCAGCAGGCATTGAAAATAGCCGAACAGGGACGTACAATCATAGCACTTGACCAGCAATTGCTGGACGTATGGCGTATGCTCAATTATGCTGTAGCTTATAATGAAGAGCATATACCTCTTTTGAAAGCCCAAGCAGCAGATATTGGAGCGGACCTGGAGAAAGAGCATAACCGTGGGAAAGAACTTACCGCAGAATATGAAAAAGAAAAAGACTCGCTGAATCAGGACCTTGGTGCAAAGAAAAGTAAACTAAAGGAAATAGCGCAGGCAAGAAAGAATTTCGAATCCATGGGTATTGAGGCTATACTCGCTCGTGCCGACCGGGAGACAGCTGTCAAGCAGGAAATGACGGAGAAACAAACACTATTGGATGATTTATTGAAAACCCATGCATCGATAGAAGAAAAGTACAACATTGCAAGGGGTAAACTGGAAAATGCACGTCAGGCATTCGAGAACATCCAGAAAGAAGCGTATTATCAGAAACAGGACGAACTTCAGATAAAACGCAAGAAGGTAGAGGAAGAACGTACAAAAAGCAGGAATCAGATTATGGAAGCTTTCAACAGCTGGAGACATGACTCGGACGAGCGTCTGCAAATGTTGTTGGCTGAACAGAGTAAGGCTGATAACGCACTGAAGGAACTTCGTCAGTGGCATCCGAAGGCTATTGAAATAAAACAGGTTGATGATGAATTGCAGCAATTGGATTTTATGGAGAAGGAGAACGCCATACAACAAGTAGCTGTACGAAGTCAGATTGATCGGATTACTGCCGAGTATGAAATGAAAGAAACGGAAATAAAACAGGAGTTCCAGCGTGAGCAGGAACGTCTTGAGACTGACCGGACACAAACGCGTGAACAAATCACGAAAATCAATGACTTATTGGCTCATTTGAACGGCTCTCTTTACAAGTGGCTTTGTGAGAATGCCGAAGGTTGGGAAAACACAATAGGCAAAGTCGTTGACGAAGAAAGGATTCTGTATGCTCAAGGGCTTGAACCTCAGTTGGACACTGGGACTGATGGTATGTTTGGCGTAAAGTTAAACCTGGATAATATTGCTTCCGTCCATCGTACTCCTGACGAATATAGATCGGAGAAGAATAACTTGGAAGAGCGAGTGCAACAAATCAACCGTCAGCTCACACAAATGCCTGTTACTCTTGAGGGAGAGATTTCTAAACTTGGTAAGAAATATGCTGCACAAGTGAATCCACTTCGCCAGAAAATGACATCGTTGAAGGTGGAAGAAGGACAGATTCCTGTAAAGCGACAGAATCTGCAAACCCACAGACACAAGCTGGAGATGGAAGAGCAGGAGCAAATTAACCAGGAAAAAGAAATCCGCGAACGTGCTTTTAATGAAGCAGTACTGAAAGTGAATTCAGAAAAGGATACTCGTAATAAGAATGAAATAAAGAATAAAAAGGACCTTAAGGATCTTGATTTATCATTTAATAAGGCTGTGAAGGTTCTCGAAGAGGAATTGCGCCTTTTCAAAGAAAGACAAGAGATTGAGGCAACCGTACGTAATCATGAGTTCGCTGTGCAGAAGAAGCAGCTTGATGAACAGCTGGTAGCTGAACTTGCAGGCAAAGGTGTTGACACGAAACTGCTTGAACAATATCGTAGAGCTTTGGATGAATTGAAGGAACTATTAAAGAGTATTGAAAATGAACGTGCAATTGTCATCAGATACCGCGACACTGAGCAAAATCTCTTTGCCAAGGAACCGGAAATCAAAAAGGACATCAAGACCATTGAACAGCGACTCACAATGATACGTCAGCGTTATGAAGACAAGCGGACGCGTATCGAGAAAAAATGCAAAGAAATGGACGAACGGCTGAAGCGGATTCTTAAGGAACTCACGCATCGAAGGGAAGGCCTGGAACTTTATCATCAGGTGGTAGAGAATGAACATCTGGTACCTGATACTTTCCTCTCTGATGACAAAACGAAGAGTACCGAGCAGGATTGTCAGCAACTGTTGAGTCAACTTAGAGGCACGGTCAATCAGAAGCGTGAATCGATAGACAAGCTTAAATACATCGTTGTCAGTTTCAATCGTAACTTCAAGCCTCAAAATGCTTTTCATTTCAATACAATGCCTGTAACAGACAATGACTATCTGCAGATTGCCGTGGATTTGCAGGAGTTCATGGACAACAATAAAATCGAGGAGTTCCGCAGGCGCACCAGCGAACATTATAAGGATATCCTGGGACGTATTTCAACAGAAATCGGCTCACTGATGAAGCGCAGATCGGATGTAGACGAAGTGATACAAGCCATAAACCGTGATTTTATAGAAAAGAACTTTGCAGGTGTAATCAAGAGTATTGAACTCAGAGCAAATGAGTCATCAGACAAGCTTATGCAACTGCTCATATCCATCCACGATTATGCGGCAGAGAATGCCCTTTCAATCGGCGAATTGAATCTTTTCTCAAGTAATAACCGGGATGACGTGAACCGTAAGGTTGTGGATTATCTGAAGAGTTTGTCTCACCAGTTGCAAAACGAGCCCAATCGTCCGACAGTATCTTTGGGGGACGCTTTCCGTTTACAGTTCCGTGTGAAAGAGAACGACAATGACACCGGTTGGGTTGAACGTATTAACAATGTAGGATCGGATGGTACAGATATTCTGGTGAAAGCGATGGTCAATATCATGCTCATCAATGTTTTTAAGAAAAAGGCAGTCAAAAAAAGTGGCGATTTCATTGTACACTGCATGATGGATGAGATAGGACGCTTGCACCCCAACAATATAAAAGGCATTCTGCAGTTTGCCAATTCACGCAATATCTATCTCATTAACAGCTCACCGACTTCGTATAATCCTTACGATTACCGCTATACGTATCTGTTAAGTAAACATGGGGTAAAGACGAGGGTGGAAAAATTGTTGAAACGAATAAACTAGTCCGTACCATGGCTATAAGTACATCGATACAAGCATTGCTGGCTGGTGAACAAGTCGCCGGTTCAAAGCTAAGCCGTAAGTTACTTGACGAACTGTTGGCAGAAGGTATGCTATGGGTAAGTTCGCATGGTTCCAGGAAATCCTATCGTGCTCGCGACACGGAAGCCCTTAAAAGATTTCTTATGGACAAGGATGAAAGTTATCGGATTCTTGAAGTAAATCTTACTGATTCCCGTGCGTCAATGGCAATGGGGACAGGGAACTCCAAACTGGTTACGATTCGCTCCTGCCCCGGATTCCCGGTAAACAGCTATGAACCGATTGAATGTTTTCTTGACGGAAAGCCTTTTATGGTCAATCCGCAGGAAGGAAGCTTTCTCTTTGTCTCAGACTGGGAAAAGCTTACAATTCCGGAAGACGTGGTAGTAATTGGTGTTGAGAATATGGAGAACTTCAGGATGATTCGTAAGCAAAGAGCTTTCTTTGAAGAGTATCTCACAGCACATGACTTTTCCAACAGAATACTCTTTGTATCCAGATATCCACAATCCACAGATCTTAGAAGATGGCTATGCTCCATTCCCAATCATTATCTTCACTTCGGCGACTTTGATTTGGCTGGAATAAATATATTTCTCGTTGAATTCCAACAATATCTAGGTAAGGAACGGTCTTCCTATCTAATTCCGGACGATATTGAATCCCGCTTGAAGGCTGGTTCCAACAAACGATATGATGAACAGTATAGCTATTTTAAGGATATCAAGTCAGATGCATTCGAGTTGCAGCAACTGATAGCTTTAATTCATCGGGAGCGAAAAGCCTATGATCAGGAGGGGTATATATGCTGTTATTCGAATCAAACTTCCGATTGATTATGCTCTTTCGGTATGATTTACATCGGATCGGTCATTAGACTTCTATGTTGGTGGGCTGATAGATTACTTCATCCTCTGACTTCTGCCCTCCAACGAGGTGTTCGCAGCATTCAAGGTGCACCGCATGCAATCTGACATAGGCTGGCTTCTCACCGATTCAAACGGTGATTTAAAGCTGTTCGAAAAGGCGGTCATTCGCTATGAGGTATAAAAAAAGTCGGGTGCTTCCGAAAAGCCCCCCGACACCCGTGTCTTCACTAAAGCCGCAAGGGCAAAAGGAAGACATTGCAAATATAAGGACTTATTTTTAATGGCAAGCCATGAACGACAAAATTTTCATCAACCAACTCAAAGCGCATAGTCGGGAGCTCCACCAGCTCATGTACCGCTGGCTTTCTATCCTCATCGGACGCATGGCAAAAAACGGACAATTTGATATCCGGTATAAAATAGAAAAAGACAATGGAATGCGTTAACCCGGGTCCTAAGCCCATTGGGCGCGTTTACCTCCACTGTCTTTTCCGCAAAACTAAACATTATATTTCAAAATCAAGCACATGGACGACAAAAACTTCATCAACCAACTCAAAATGCACCAACGTGAGCTCCATCGGCTCATGCACCGCCGGCTTCCCGTCCTCATCGGGCGCATGGCAAAGGACCACTTCCAGAACAATTTCCGGCTGCAGGGCTTTCTCAACAACGGCCTTACACGGTGGCAGGAGACACGCCGCCAACAGTCCGGCGGGAAGGGTGCCTCATCGCAGTTTCCATCTTTTTATGACACTCCCTCCCTAACCTTGTACTAACGAATGGAGAAAATCAGCCTCCAATTTTCCCATTTCCTTGCAAAAGCTGGCATAAGAACTTGCATTTTTGCTTATTTCTATACCCAAAAGGCACTTTCTCATTTTGTTCATTTCTTCAGTGAGTGTCTACGAAACAAAACGCCATCCTCCCCACCCCTTGACATTCTGTCAAACGAAGCCCTTCACAGTGCCTTTCCTTGCACCGAAATAGGAGTTGGTGGATTTCGAGGGGCTTCTCAGGCGATTAGCGAAATACACTTTGTCGGCGAAATGCGTCTGGCGCTTTCTTTCGGGAAGGCGGGAGGCTATGGATGCTCCACTGGTTGCATCTGGCACGCAAGACTCCGCACATCGTGTTACCTTCCGATTTGTTGACACAACACTCCTTCTGGAAAGCGAAACTCACTATTCTTTACCTCCATTTTCCAAAGATTTGACTTCCGAGGACGAAACAATAGTGTTTGGAGGGGGAAACTAATGTGTTTGACGCGGCAAACTATATTGTTTGGCTCGCGAAACAATATTGTTGCGGGCACGTTTTGCCTGTTTTCCGGGAACAGAATGTATAGTTTTCTAAAATAAAGGGATATTTTCCGTATTTTCGTTTGCAGATGTTCACATTTGAAGGCTAGTTTATCGGAAGCTGAGAAAAGAAGAGTTAGCTGAAACCGTTGTTTCGGAACTTTCTGTATGGCAATTATCCGCTTTGGGTTACAAGATGGTCAGGGACGCTTCCTGACAAATCGCCGCCTTCCGATTGCTTTCTTACGCTGTCTTCGACCATAAGGAAATGGCATGTGAAAGGAACGTTGCATTCACTTTCACATGCCATGTCATATCTTCAGGAGACGGAAGACCGGACAGCCGTCCGCGAACCGCTCTCATGCGTCGGATGCTCGCCGCGCATCATTCTTCCGGACGGACGAACTTGAAGTCGGAAGGAGCAATCTGCTGGATGACCGTCGAACCGTTACGATAACGTTTCATCAGCTTGGTCACCGTCTTTTGCAACGCCGCTTTCTTCTCAGAGAAATAAGTGATGCACGTGTGGTTGATATTTCCGTCCTTTGCTTCCAGGTAGGCTTTCAACTGCTCACTGTATCCTTCGCGGCTGGGAAGGAAGCCTTCCTTGGTCAAACGTACGCTGTCAATCTGCTGGATGTCGGTGAAGTAAACCACCGAATCGCCAAAACACAGCGACACGCCCATCACATAGACGGGCTTGTAATCGTCCTTGCGGAGCGTAAAGGCCGACGTCACGACCAACAAAAGCATCAAAATACTTATCGTTTTCAGACTTTTCATAACCATTCTTTCTAAGATTAGTGTGTGCAAAAATACGAATTATCACGTAACGAACAAAAAAAGTAACACGGCGGACAACCTTCTCCGGATATCCGCCGTGCATGCACCTCTTTAAAAACTAAACTAAACTCTTGAATTTATTGCCTGGATTCCGCACACTATCGGCTGCGGTTGTCGACACCTGTGCAGGTGACACGGGCACAACGGCAACTGGGGCGTGCGAAAGTAGGATTCTCATCATTCTCCCTGGCTCAGGTCAACCGCATAGTTGCCACGACGACCCGAGGGGAAGACACCGCTCAGGAACAATACCTGGTCGGGGGACTGGCTTGCCTCACGCAGGACATTCTCCAGATCATCAACCGTACGGAGTGTCTCGCCGTTGGCACGCAGGATGATGAAGCCCTTGCGGATGCCGGCGTCTGCCATCTTGCCCTTCGATACACCGGTCACTTCCAGACCGTAGCTCAGGCGAAGCTGCTGCTTCATCTCGTCAGGCAATTCGCGGAAGGCAGCACCCAGGATATCCATTCCGGCATTCTTCACCACTTTCGTGTTACCTTGCGTGTTGCGCAAAACGACGCTCACGGTCATCTCTTTCTTGGCACGCAGCAGAGTCACCTTCACCTTGTCACCCGGACGGTGCTTGGCCATTGCCTCTTGCAGCTCAGCCATGTTCTTCACTTTCTTTCCGTCAATGGCAGTGATCACGTCATCCTTGCGGATATCGGCATTGGCAGCCGCACTGGCTTCCGTGATGTCAGCCACGTAAACGCCCTCGACGGTTCCAAGGTCCTTGTCCTTTACACGGTCGTCGATGTCATGTCCCATGATGCCCAGGACTGCGCGTTGCACGGTTCCATATTGCTTCAGGTCAGAGACAACCTTCACCATGATGGAGGTCGGGATGGCAAAACCATAGCCTGTATACGAACCTGTCGGAGAGGTCAGCACGGAGTTGATGCCCACCAGCTCACCGCGTGCGTTCACCAGGGCACCGCCACTGTTGCCTTCGTTGATGGCTGCATCGGTCTGGATGAACGATTCGATACCGCCGTTATAGACACCCAACGTACGTGCCTTGGCACTCACGATACCGGCAGTCACCGTCGAAGTCAGGTTGAACGGGTTACCCACGGCGAGCACCCATTCGCCGACCTTCAGAGCGTCAGAGTCGCCGACGGGAATGGTCGGCAGGTCATCCGCCTCGATTTTGATAAGTGCCAGATCCGTGCTCGGATCGGTTCCGATGAGACGTCCCTTGAACTCGCGGTTGTCGTTCAGCGTGACACTGATTTCATCGGCTTTGTCAATCACGTGGTTGTTGGTCACGATGTAACCGTCCTTGCTGATGATGACGCCCGAACCGATTCCCACACGGGGTTGCGTACGCACACGCTGTGCACGCCCGTAACCGTCACCGAAGAAGTAATCGAAGATGTCGCCCGGCGTACGGACAATCTGGTCGCGACCGTTCTGAGTCGACTTGATATGAACCACGGCATGGAGCGACAGTTCGGCTGCCTGCGTCAGGTCGACAGGCTGTGCCTCCGTGGCGCTCATGGAAGCCAGTTTTACATTCGGATTCGGTGAAAACATCTCTGTGAATGAACCGGAGTTTTCCTTCTCACCTTTCATCATCGAATAAGTCGTCACTCCGGCTACAGTGGAGCTGAACAGCATCACAGCCGCAGCGCCTAAAACCATTTTAGTTGTTGTTTTCATAACCAATGATATTTAAATTGTTAATTTTCTACTAGTGTTTAACATCTACGCTGTTAAAGTAAAGACAAAAAACATTCGCTTATTCTTCCTGTCACAATCTTTTCCCATCTTTTAACAGAGCCGTTTTCTCCTTAACAGCGCTTAAGTCTGCCAACTGCCAAATTTGCATTCGTTATAGCATCCTGACACACACCTCCCTAGGAGAAAATTCAAGCTTTTTTGCCCTTCTGAAAGCTATTTTTCATACCTTTGCAGCTAGAAAAAGAGACAGAAGACCGGTCTGTCGCCGCCGGCTATGCCGGAGGAGGAAAGTCCGGGCAACGCAGAGCATCCCACTTCCTAACAGAAAGCTGTCCGTGAGGGTGGAGACAATGCAGAAGAAAAGAACCGCCTCTTCACAAGGGGTAAGGGTGAGAAGGTGAGGTAAGAGCTCACCAGCCGTATGGTGACATGCGGGCTGTGCATCTTGGGAGTTGTAAGATCATGTATACCGGCGTTAAGAGAGTTGCTCGCTCCAGTCGGAGGGTGGATTGCTAGAGCCCGGCGGTGACGACGGGCGTAGATAAATGACAGACGCCTGACAAAGGTACAGAACCCGGCTTACAGGTCTTCTGCCTCTTTTTCTTTTTCCCCTCATACTGGACACACAATCCTCTGAAACCTCAAAATCAAGAAAACAACATGCTACGCCTCAAGACCCGAATACGCCTGATGAAACGATTCCTCACCGAGGAAATCTGGCGAGTGACTGAAAACGAAGTGAGCCGTGTCAAATACATCTTCTACAACATCCTCAAGGTCGTGCTCCTCTCCATCCAGCGGTTCAATGACGACCGCATCGTCAACAAGGCATCGGCGCTGACCTACAACACCCTGCTCTCCATCGTGCCGATTCTTGCCATCCTCTTTGCCGTGGCACGCGGACTGGGATTCTCCGACATGATGGAGGAACAGGTCCGTCGCGGACTGGAGGGGCAATCGATGACCGTCGACGTCATCATCAGCCTGACAGACTCCTATCTCGCCCATGCACAGAGCGGCATCTTCATCGGGGTGGGCCTGCTCGTCCTGCTTTGGGCGGTCCTCACACTGACGGGGAACATCGAGCGTACCTTCAACCAGATATGGCAGGTGAAGAAGCAGCGCAGCCCCTTCCGCAAGATTACCGACTACTTCTCCATCCTCCTGCTCCTGCCCATCGTGCTGGTCGTCTCGGGCGGTCTGTCCATCTTCATGACCACCGCGCTCAAGAGCCTCGACAGCTACCTCATCCTCTCGTCGTTCGCCAAGTTCATCGTCGGCTGTATACCTTATATATTTACGGGCTTCATCTTTACGGGGCTTTACATCTTCATGCCCAACACGCGGGTACGCTTCCGCTATGCCATCGTGCCGGGATTCATTGCCGGAGCCGCCTTTCAGGTGTTGCAGTTCTTCTACATCAACAGCCAGATATGGGTGTCCAACTACAACGCCATCTACGGTAGCTTCGCCGCCATCCCGCTCTTCCTCCTCTGGACACAGATTTCCTGGAGCATCTGCCTCTTCGGTGCCGAACTGAGCTACTGCAACCAGAACTTCGAGAACTATAACTTCGCCAACGAGACGCGCAACATCAGCCGTCGCTACCACGACTTCCTCTGCATGCTCATCCTCTCCTTCATCTGCAAACGCTTCGCACGGGGAGAGCGACCCTACACCGTGCTCAGCCTGGCACACCGGCACAACATCCCCATCCGCATGACGCGGCAAATCATCTACGAGCTGGTGGACCTGCGGCTCATCTACGAGTGCAACCCGGACGCCGACGGCAAGGGCTCGCAACCCTTCTACCTCCCGGCTGAGGACACCGACAACCTCAACGTCGCCACCCTCCTCACCCGGCTCGACGTGGCAGGCAGCGAAAGCTTCAAGATTGACAAGGACAACAAGTACAGCACCGCGTGGGAGACGCTCGAACGTGCCCGCGACGAATACTACAAGAAGTTGGGCAACGTGCTGCTCAAGGAACTCTAACGACCGACTTTAACTCTACCATCATGATGGACAACGCTTCTGAACTCTTCGTCTACAAGGCATCGGCGGGCTCGGGAAAGACGTTCACGCTCGCCGTGGAATACATCAAGCTCCTCATTGCCACCCCCACCGCCTACCGCAACATCCTCGCGGTGACCTTTACCAACAAGGCGACCACGGAAATGAAGGAACGCATCCTGGGACAGCTCTTCGGCATCGCCATCGGGGATGCGGCATCGGATGCCTACCTGAACGTGGTCAGCAACGGACTGGGACTGTCCCCTGAGGAGGTGCGCGACAAGGCACGGCGCGCCCTCTCCCTGCTGATTCATGACTACAGCCGCTTCCGCGTGGAAACCATCGACTCGTTCTTCCAGTCGGTGATGCGCAACCTGGCGCGGGAACTGGAACTGGGTGCCAACATGAACATCGCGCTCAACAACGCCGAGGTGCTCTCGGACGCCGTCGATATCCTCATCGAGAAGCTCGACCGACGCTCGCCCGTGCTGGGATGGCTCCTGGAGTTCATCCGCGAACGCATCGCCTCGGACAAACGCTGGAACGTGTCGGGCGAAATCAAAAGCTTCGGCCTGAACATCTTCGACGAGACCTACATCGAGAAGGGCGACGGACTGCGCGCCAAGCTGGCGGACCCGCAGACCATCCCCGCCTACCGCAAGCTGCTCGAGGCACTGCGCGACGAGGCGACGGACGTGATGCACAGCATCGCCGACCAGTTCTTCGGCATTCTCGAGGCGGAAGGACTGCGCCCCGACGACCTTGCCGGGAAGAGCCGCAGCATCGCCTCCTACTTCAAGAAGCTGCGCGACGGAAAGTGGGGCGACGACATCCGCAACAGCACCGTGGAGAAGTGCCTCGACTCCGCCGACAACTGGGCGGCGAAGACATCCCCCCGACGTTCGGAAATCATCGCCCTGGCGTCGGCACAACTGCAACCGCTGCTCGTCGAGGCGGAAAAACAACGCCCTGAACAGGGACGGACACTCAACTCCTGCGAACTGTCCCTGCGTTACCTCAACCAGCTGCGCCTGCTCGCCAACATCGACGAGGAAGTCCGCGCACTCAACCGACGGGAGAACCGCTTCCTCCTCTCCGACACCAATGCGCTGCTCCGCCGGCTGATGCAGGAGGGAGACTCCTCGTTCGTCTTCGAAAAGATTGGCACCACGCTGCGCCATGTCATGATTGACGAGTTCCAGGACACCTCGCGCATGCAGTGGAACAACTTCAAGATGCTGCTCCTCGAAGGACTGTCGCAGGGAGCCGGAAGCCTCATCGTCGGCGACGTGAAACAGTCCATCTACCGCTGGCGCAACGGCGACTGGAGCATCCTCAACAACCTGCGCGGCAAGATGGAGGGCATCTACCCCATCCGCGAGATGAAACTGACCACCAACCGACGCAGCGAGAGCAACATCATCCGCTTCAACAACGACATCTTCACCGCCGGGAGCGCCTGGCTCAACGAAATCTACCGTGACACCTACGGCACGGACTGCACCGAGCTGCAACAGGCATACAGCGACGTCTGCCAGGACTCGCCGCGCAAGGAGGAGAAAGGCTACGTCCACGTGGACTTCCTCATCCCCGAAGACAACGAAGACTACGTCGAGATGACCCTGGAGTGCCTCGCCGAACAGGTGGAAAAGCTCGTGAGTGAAGGCGTGCGGCTGGAAGACATCACCATCCTCGTGCGCAAGAACAAGAACATCCCCGTGATTGCCGACTACTTCAGCGCCAACCTCCCCTACCGCATCGTGTCCGACGAAGCCTTCCGCCTCGACGCCTCGTCGTGCGTCTGCGCACTCATCGACTGCCTGCGCTGGCTCGCCGACGAGACCGACACCATCGCCCTCGCCCGCCTCGCAGCCATGTACCAGCGGGAGATTGTCGGCAGCGACACCGACTGGAACACCCTCCTGCTGCAGGGGGCGGAACACTACGTCCCGCAGGACTTCATCACCCGACGGGAGGAGTTGCGCCTCATGCCGCTCTACGAACTGCTCGAACACCTCTTCACCCTCTTCGGCATGGCGGAACGCGAGGACCAGGACGCCTATCTCTTCGCCTTCTTCGATGCCGTCATCGAATACCTGCAGGAGAACTCCTCCGACCTCGACTCCTTCCTCGCCTGGTGGGACGACAAGCTCTGCGCCAAGACCATCCCGTCCGGCGAACTGGAGGGCATACGCATCTACTCCATCCACAAGTCAAAGGGACTGGAGTTCCACACCGTCCTCATCCCCTTCTGCGACTGGAGCCTGGAAAACGAGATACGCACGCAGATGATCTGGTGCACGCCGCAGGACAGCCCCTACAACGAGCTGGACCTCGTCCCCGTGAACTACGGAGCGAACATGGCAAACTCCACCTACGAGCAGGACTACCGCCACGAACGGGTCCAGCTGTGGGTCGACAACCTGAATCTGCTCTACGTCGCCTTCACACGCGCCGGGAAGAACCTCTTCGTCTGGGCAAAGGACGGGCAGAGCAACTCCATCTCCACCCTGCTCTACCACAGCCTCTGCCGCATCGACCCGGCATTCGAGGGAATGGGGGAGTTCGAGACCGGCACCCTCTGTCCGTCGGTTGAAAAGGAAGAACGGCAGGCAGGCAACAACCGACTCACCGCGCAACCCGGCACACGGCTCGTCAAGATGGCATCCTTCGACAACCGCATCGACTTCCGCCAGTCAAACCGCTCGGCAGACTTCATCCGCGGAGAAGAGGACGAGGACGACAGCCAGCGGTACATCCGCCAGGGAAGGCTGCTGCACTACGTCTTCGCCACCATCCGGACACGCGACGACGTGGAGCCGACCCTCGCACAGATGGAGAGCGAAGGACTCTTCGACTCCGCCGGCGACGTCGGACACGCACGCTCGCTCATCCAACGTGCCCTCGCACGCCCCGAGGCAAGGAAGTGGTTCGACGGAAGCTGCGAGCTCTTCAACGAGTGCTCCATCGTCTACATGGAGAACGGCGAACTGCAGACCCGGCGCCCCGACCGCGTGATGATTGACGGCGGACAGGTCGTCGTCGTCGACTTCAAGTTCGGAAAGCAAAGCCCCGCCTACCACGAACAGGTGCGCGGCTACATGCAGCTCCTCCGACGGATGGGATACACCGACGTCCGCGGATACCTCTGGTACATCTATAAGAACGAACTCATCACTGTGGAATAAACCGTAAACAAGCCACCCATGAACCCATTCCTGAAACTCGTCGCCGAAGACCTCCATGACAAGCTCCAAGGCGACTTCACACATACCGCCGTCGTGTTCCCCAACAAACGTGCGGGCCTCTTCTTCAACGAATACCTCGCCACGCGCGCCGGACAACCCGTCTGGTCCCCCGCCTACCTGACCATCAGCGAACTCTTCCGCTCACTGACCGACCGCCGCGTGGGCGACCCCATCGAACTCGTGTGCCGCCTCTACGAGGTCTTCCGCGATGCCACCCGGAGCCACGAGACACTCGACGAATTCTACTTCTGGGGCGAGCTGCTCATCAGCGACTTCGATGACATCGACAAGAACCGCGTCGACGCCGACCGGCTCTTCGCCAACCTCCAGGACCTCAAGGCATACGACACACTCGACTTCCTCAACGACGAGCAGGCGGACGCCATCCGTCAGTTCTTCCGCAACTTCTCCGTCAGCAAGACTACCGAGCTCAAACAACGCTTCATCGCCCTGTGGAACGTCCTGGGCGACATCTACCACCGCTTCCGCGACGACCTCGCCGCACAGAACATCGCCTACGAGGGCATGCTCTACCGCGAAGCCTGCGAAGCGCTCGATGCCTCCACCCTGCCCTACGAGCACTACGTCTTCGTCGGTTTCAACGTCCTCAACCGCGTGGAGCACCTCCTCTTCGAGAAACTCCAGGCTGCCGGGAAGGCCCTCTTCTACTGGGACTACGACGTCAGCTACCTCGACACCCCCAACCACGAGGCGGGCGAGTTCATCCGACGCAACCTCCGCGACTTCCCCTCCGAGCTGCCCGAATCCCACTTCCACGCCTTCGCCGGGCACAAGGAAATCGAGTACGTCGCCGCCTCGACGGAGAACGCACAGGCACGCTTCCTCCCCGACTGGCTGCGCGCCCACCTGGGCAAGAAGGAGTCCGAGACCGCCGTCGTCCTCTGCAACGAGGCGCTCCTCCAGCCCGTCTTCCACTCCCTGCCCTCCGACACCGTGCGGCACGTCAACATCACCATGGGTTTCCCCCTCGCCCAGACGCCCGTCTACAGCCTCATCAACGCCCTCGTCAGCCTTCAGACCGAGGGCTATCACGCCGACACGGGACGCTATGACTACGCCGCCGTCATTGCCGTGCTGAAGCACCCCTACGTCCGCAGCCTCTCGCCCGAAGCAGAGCCACTCGGACGCTCCCTCACCGCGCGCAACCGCTTCTACCCCCTTCCCTCCGAGCTGCAGACGGACGAGCTGCTGACGCACCTCTTCACACCCGTCAGCGGGAACGCAGCCCTCTGCACCTACCTGGAGGCGGCACTCGAACGCACCGCCTCGCTCTACCGTCAGGAGACAGCCGCCCCGAACCCCTTCGACCAGCTCTACCGTGAGTCGCTCTTCCAGGCATACACCACCGTGAACCGCTTCCGTCGCCTCATCGAGGGCGGCACCCTCCGCGTGCAGACCCCGACCCTCGCCCGCCTCATGAACAAGGTCTTCTCGACCGCCTCCATCCCCTTCCACGGCGAACCCGCCATCGGGCTGCAGGTCATGGGCGTGCTCGAGACCCGCAACCTCGACTTCAAGAACGTCGTGATGCTCTCGCTCAACGAAGGCAAGCTCCCCAAGGGCAGCAGCGACTCGTCGTTCATCCCCTACAACCTGCGGAAGGCCTTCGGCATGACCCTGCTCGAACACAAGAACGCCGTCTATGCCTACTACTTCTACCGCCTCATGCAACGCGCCGAGCACGTCGCCCTGCTCTACAACACCTCGTCCGACGGACTCAACCGCGGCGAGATGTCGCGCTTCATGCTCCAGCTCCTCACCGAGAGCAACCACGACATCCGCAAATCCTCCGTCACCGCCGGACAGATGCCCATGAGCACCGCGCCCATCCGTGTCGACAAGACTCCCGAAGTCCTCGAGCGGCTCTACCGACGCTTCCACACCGGCGAGAAGGGCTTCATCTCGCCGTCCGCCCTCAACACCTACCTCGACTGCCGCCTGAAGTTCTACTTCCACTACATCGCCGGACTCCGTCCCAAGGAGGAAGTCAGTGCAGAGATTGACTCCGCCACCTTCGGCAGCATCTTCCACCGCAGCGCCGAGCTGGTCTACCGCGAGCTGACCGCGCACGGCGACACGGTGCGTCGGGAGGACCTCGAACCGCTGCTACGCGACAAGGTGCGCCTGGAGTACTTCGTCGACAGCGCCTTCAAGGAACTCTTCTTCCACGTCCGTCCCGAGGACAAGCCCGAGTACAACGGCGTCCAGCTGCTCAACTCCGAAGTCATCGTCAGCTACCTCCGCCAGCTGCTCGAGAAGGACCTCTACCACGCTCCCTTCCGCATGGTCGCCATGGAGCTGCCCGTCCACGAGGATTTCACGCTCAGCACCCCGACGGGCACGCATACGGTCCGCATCGGCGGCATCATCGACCGCCTCGACAGCAAGGACGGCACGCTGCGCATTGTCGACTACAAGACCGGTGGCGAGCCTTCCGTGGCATCCAGCATCGAGATGCTCTTCACCCCCGCCGAGCGCCGTCCGAACTATGTCCTGCAGACCTTCCTCTACGCCGCCATCATGACGCACCGCCAGCCGTTGCCCGTCGCCCCGGCATTGCTCTACATCCACAAGGCAGCCTCGGCAGACTATTCGCCCGTCATCCGCATAGGCGAACCGTACAAGGAAAAGAAGGAGGTGACCGACTTCCGTGAGTACGACGAGGAGTTCCGTGCGCGTCTGCGCGAGTTGCTGGAGGAAATCTTCCATCCCTCCGTCGCTTTCACACAGACGGACTTCGACACGCACTGCGCCTACTGCGACTTCAAGGACTTGTGCCGCCGATGAGTCTCCCCGTCGTTCCCTTGGGTCGTGGATATGCCGTTCCCTGCGTCTCGCAAAACTTTTTGGTCCCGGATACAGCATTTCCTTAACCTTTCAAAACGTTTTGAAGCTGGATACGACGTATCCTTAACCTTTTGAAACGTTTTGAAGCTGAAAATGACGTATCCTGAGCCTTTTGAAACGTTTTGAAGCTGGATATGACGTATCCTTAACCTTTTGAAATGTTTTGAAGCTGGATACGACGTATCCTGAGCCTTTCGAAATGTTTTGGCGCTGGAAATGGCGTATCTGACGTCCGGGAAATAAAAAAGACGCCGGAAACAGGGTTCTCGACGTCTTATCAAATCAGGAGGAAGAAGAAACGGGTTACAGGGGCATCCGGCTTTTCACCAGTTCAGGCATGTACCTGTTCTTGTCGTGCACATCGCCCAAACCAAGCCTGGGATAGACCATTCCGCCTATTCCCGGGATGACTCCATGCTGTTCATCCCGTTCCGTATCTACCGCGAATGTGATAAATTCAAACTTTTCGGCAAGTGCGGACGGAAATTCCTCTTTCAGGTTCCGTGCCGCATCCTTATACATCACCGGAGCCACAATATATACCTTCTGCGGCTGAATGTCGGTCATCAGCCTCGTCAGCTGGGTCTTCACGACGCATGACGTACTGACAATCGACTTCACCAGGACCAAGGTCCGGCATTCCTCGACAGGCTCCACATACGACTTGACAATCGGACTATATTCCAAGTGCGTTTTGGGGTCCAGCATCATCCGTTCGTTCCAAAATACAGCCAGGGACACCTTATCGGACGACAATACATCCAGCACGCCCCGTGCCAGCCAGTCGGCATCCTCGGATGCACATGCCAGCATGGTGTTTCCATAGTTTCCGCCCGCTTTCTCATTCAGCAGCAGTCCCAACTCCCTTCCCAAGCGGTAAAAGGCGTGCCGATAGTCCTCCACCGACACATCCGGCTCTGTCAAGAGCTGCATCAGCCGGATGGTCTCCCTGTCTTTGTCAAAAGTGATATTCTTATAGATCCTCATATTTTCCGTATCATTTTAGCTCAGCAATTCTATTAACTCAAACTTGTCCGCAGGAACATTTTCCTTCATCCGGCATTCCAATTCAGGTGTCCATTCCACTTCTCCCTTCAGTCGACCTCCTGCCGTCGACCAATAGAGCTTGATTCCGCTCGTATGAAACTGAAATCCGTACCGTTCCAATATCTGCCGGCATTCAGCAGAGAGTTCCACATTCGGATACGTCTTGATGTTCACATATCCTTTTCCATTTCTCCGCGCTACATCATTGATATGCCGTATGGAGATTGCGGTTTGGACGCCTCCGTTCCAAACACCCAACAAGATTCCGGCAACGCCGAACAACTCGTCGTCTTTCGCTTCTTCAGTGAGTGTAATCTGACGGATTGCCTCTCTGAATGGCTGATAAGAGAGCAGCAACTGATTCAGTGTGGAGCATGAGGGAAAGAATGAAACGGTCGTACACCGCTCCAACTCCTCTGGAATCTTTGTGACCGTACTTTTCGGGTCCGAATAGACCAGCTTCAATCGGAAATTTTCCCCTTCCTCTTCGGACAGTTCCATCTGCCTCGTGAAATCGGACTTAAGCCGTCCTGCCTTCCAAGTCAGTCCTTTCACATCTTTCAACTGATGGTAAATCCGTTTTCCATCCGGTCCGGCAACCAGCAAATCATCCACAAAACAAGCTTCCACCTGGGATGACAGGCAGACATCGTCCAAGCGTTGCATGTAACGCTCCATCAAAGAGGCGATGCAGTAGACAGCATAAAAGCTCTCATAGCTGGCTCCCTTGCTGTTATTCCGTCCGCCTTGATGCTTACGTTTCAAATAATTTCTTTCTGCTTTTGTAACAGGCATTGCATTTCCTCCTCAGAGACTTCTCTAAACCGGTCCATTGTCATTCCATCACGGGTCACCTTTCCAAAGAAAAGCTTCCGCGGACGGACCCACAACTCCCTTGCCCCATACAAAGCTTGATAAACAACCAGTTCTTCAAGCGTCTCGCTGTGGCGTGCATAACCGATCAACTGATACAGTCCGCCTTTGAAATGTACAAAATACCGCACGTTGTTCATAAATATTTCATTGAGTGCCTCAAAAGTAGTAAAATCCCTGACTGAAGGTATCTTTTGTTCCCGATATTTTCAGATAAACACTTCCTCCGGATACTCCACATCCACGAGGAAGAGGGCATGGCCGGGAGCCGACGTGCCCGCCTTGCAACGGTCCTTCTGCTCGATGATGCGGCGGAAACCCTCGACCGAGAGCTTGCCGCGACCGACCTCAAAGAGCGTACCGACGATGGCACGCACCATGTTGCGGAGGAAACGGTCGGCACGGATGGTGAAGACCCATTCGGTGTCGCTCACCTGCTCCCAGCGGGCGTGCATGATGCGGCAGTTGTTCGTCTTCACGTCGGTGTGGAGCTTGCTGAAGCTCGTGAAGTCGGTGTACTCTGCCAACACGTCCGCCGCCTCGTTCATCCGGCAGAAGTCGAGCGGAGCGCCGAAGAGACGGCATTTGTACGCGCGTCCGAAGGGCGTCTTCGTGGTCGTCACATAATACTTATAGGTGCGGGACGTGGCATCAAAGCGGGCGTGCGCGTCCGCCTTGACAGGCACCACCCGGTAGACGGAGATGTCGGGCGGGAGCAGCCGATTGAGCTTGTCGGCGAGGAAGACGGGGTCGCATGGCTCCGTCGCGTCGAAGTGCGCCACCATGAGCGAGGCATGCACCCCGGCGTCGGTGCGTCCCGCTCCCACCACCTCGACCGGACGGCGGAGCAAGGTGGAGAGCGCCTTCATCAGTTCCTCCTGCACGCTGTTGCCGTTGGGCTGAATCTGCCAGCCGTGGTAAGACGTGCCATCGTAGGCCAGATAGACGAAATAGCGTTGCATGGCGGTCAGCGGACGGTGATGTGGAAGCAGCCCTGCTTCAGTTCATACTTCACATAGCACTGCTCGCTCTCGCGCAGGTCGCGCAGCACTTCCGAGAGGACCAGCTTCAGCGTGTCGGCACTCACATCCTGATAGGGGCGTCCGTCGAGCTCCTCGATTTTCTTGAACCGTTTCCAGCTGACGTCGAAGGTCGTGCCGTAGCAGTGTGTGGAGTTGGCGGACGCGTTGCCGTTGACGCGGCGCAACCGCTTGACGTCGCCCTGTGTGCGGAGGACGGAGGTAACGATGATTTTATTGGGGTTGAGTCCCTTTGCCGTCAGCGAATCGAGGAAGTTCTGTCCGATGGACTGCAAGAGGGTGTTTGCCTTGGGGACGAGGAAAGGGATGGAGTGCGTCAGTGAGTCGAGATGGTAGGCGTCGCACGATGCCAGCTCCTCGAGCTTGCCCACCCGTTCGAGCGCCTCTTCGCGCGACGCCACGGGACGGATGCCCAGGCTCTTGGCGGCTTTCAGGTGGGTGTCGTTCAGGTCGGGAAAACTCCGTTTATAGCTGATGACGCCCCGCACGTTGTGCGGATTGTTCATGATCATGGACGTGTCCTGCTTGCATCCGCCCGACAACACTGCCACGAGGCAAAGGGCGGATATCAGTCCGATGGTAAGTCTATGCTTGCTTTTCATTCGAATCGTTATTTTGTTGCATTTATTGAAGTTGACGGGAATCCGGCGGATTCCGCTTGCGAAAGAGATGTTCTGTCAAAAAAAAACTGCGTGCAAAGATAGGCGAAAATCGAGAGCACGGGAAAAATAACAAGCGCTTTATTCCGCCAAAAAAGGAAGATTCACTACCTTTGCGCCGACAAAAAGGGCCGAAAGTGCTCAATCAGAAGCGAAGACGCCGCTCCCTGCAACAGACACGGCAGGAGCCCCCGACCGGCAGCCGGCGGAATCGTTGTCAACCTAAAAACCAAGAAACCTACTCCGAATGATAGAGAAGCATATAGTTCTTGAAGACATAGACCCCGTAATCTTCTACGGCGTAAACAATGTGAACATCCAGATGATAAAGGCTTTGTACCCGAAGCTGCGCATTGTCGCACGCGGCAATGTGGTCAAGGTCATGGGCGATGAAGAGGAGATGTGCGCATTCGAAGAGAGCCTGCTGGCACTGGAGAAGCACTGCGCGCAGTACAATTCGCTGACCGAGGAGGTTATCCTCGACATCGTGAAGGGCAGACGTCCGTCGGTGGAGCCGGCGGGGAACGTCATCGTCTACAGCGTCGGCGGGAAACCCATCACGCCGCGCAGCGAGAACCAGGAGAAGCTGGTGAAGGCCTTCGACGAGCACGACATGATTTTCGTCACGGGACCTGCCGGGTCGGGCAAGACGTACACCGCCATCGCCCTTGCCGTGCGCGCCTTCAAGAACAAGCAGATACGGAAAATCATCCTGAGCCGTCCGGCAGTGGAAGCCGGTGAGAAGCTGGGCTTCCTCCCGGGAGATATGAAGGAGAAAATCGACCCCTACCTGCAACCGCTCTACGACGCCCTGCAGGACATGATTCCGGCTGCCAAGCTTCAGGAGATGATGGAGCAGAACGTCATCCAGATTGCCCCCCTCGCCTTCATGCGCGGACGTACGCTGAACGACGCCGTCGTCATCCTCGACGAAGCGCAGAACACCACCTCCCAGCAAATCAAGATGTTCCTCACCCGCATGGGCATGAACACCAAGATGATTGTCACGGGCGACATGACACAGATTGACCTGCCGCCGTCGCAGACCTCGGGCTTGATTCATGCCCTGCACATCCTCAAGGGCATCAAGGAAATCAGCTTCATCGAGATGAACAGGAAGGACATCGTCCGCCACAAGCTCGTGACCCGTATCGTCGAGGCGTACGAGAAGTATGAGGCGGCGAAGGAGACGAGGGGACGCGCCGACAAGTGAACAAGCATATACAACCATTTAATCCATACAGACAAATGAAAGCATTAGTAAAAACAGACTTCCACTTTCCCGGTCAAAAGAGTGTTTATCATGGAAAGGTACGCGATGTGTACAACATCAACGACGACTTGCTGGTCATGGTTGCCACCGACCGCATCTCTGCCTTCGATGTCATCCTGCCGAAAGGCATCCCCTTCAAGGGACAAATGTTGAACCAGATTGCAGCCAAGTTCCTGGATGCTACTGCTGACATTGTCCCCAACTGGAAGATTGCCACTCCCGACCCCATGGTGACCGTCGGACTGAAGTGTGAAGGCTTCCGCGTGGAAATGATTATCCGCGGCTATCTCACCGGCAGTGCCTGGAGAGAGTACAAGGCTGGCTGCCGTTCGCTCTGCGGCGTGGCTCTCCCCGACGGAATGAAGGAAAACGAGAAGTTCCCCACCCCCATCATCACCCCGACGACCAAGGCTGAAGCCGGACACGACGAGAACATCTCGAAAGAGGAAATCATCGCTCAGGGTCTGGTGAGCAAGGAGGACTATGAACTGATGGAGAAATACACCTACGCCCTCTTCGAGAGAGGCAGCCGGATGGCAGCCGAGAAGGGCCTCATCCTGGTCGACACGAAGTATGAGTTCGGCAAGAAGGACGGCAAGGTGTACCTCATCGACGAAATCCATACGCCCGACTCTTCCCGCTACTTCTATGCCGACGGCTACCAGGAGAAGTTCGAGAAGGGCGAACCGCAGAAGCAACTCTCCAAGGAGTTCGTCCGCCAGTGGCTCATCGAGCACGACTTCATGGGCAAGGCAGGCCAGCAGGTGCCTGAGATGACCGACGAATATGTCAACAGCGTGTCCGAGCGCTACATCGAGCTGTACGAACACATCGTCGGCGAGAAATTCGAGAAGGTGGAGTCGGCAGACCTTGCCGCACGCATCGAGAAGAACGTGACTGAATTCCTGAAGAACAGATAAGCGAGCAGTTGACGAGTTGACAGGCAACTCCCATTGACATACATACCAGTTGACGAGCTGACGAGGACAGGACCACCGGACAATCTCCCGGTCCCCCTTGTCGACTCGTCAACTCGTCACTTCAAACACTTACAAACTCACAACCTAAAAAACAAACACAACATGGGATACGCGCAAGAACAGATTACGCCGTATAACACCGAAGAAAGCAAGAAGGAACAGGTGGAACAGATGTTCGACAACATCGCCCCCGCCTACGACCCCTTGAATCACCTGTTATCCCTGGGCATCGACCGCCACTGGCGACGCACCGCCATCGAGTGGTTGAAGCCTTTCCACCCGGAGCGCATCCTCGACATTGCCACCGGAACGGGCGACTTCGCCATCCTGGCAGGCAAGGAACTGGCACCACGCGAACTCATCGGCGTGGATATCTCGGAGGGCATGATGCAGGTAGCACGACAGAAAGTGGAGAAAGCCGGTCTCTCGGACCACATCCGGTTCCAGCAGGCAGACAGCCTGAACCTCCCCTTCCCTGACGAAAGCTTCGACGCTGTCCTCATCGCCTTCGGAGTACGCAACTTCGCCAACCTCGATGCTTCGCTCAACGAGATTCACCGCGTGCTCGCCACCGGCGGCCACCTGGTCATTCTCGAACTGTCCACCCCGATAAGCTCGCCCATGAAACAGCTCTTCGGCATCTACTCAAAGTGCGTACTGCCCTCCCTCGGACGGCTCATCTCCAAGGACCACAATGCCTACACCTACCTGCCCGAAACCATCAAGGCATTCCCGCAAGGCGAAATCATGCAGGACATCATCGGCAAGGCAGGCTTCGGCACGGTGACCTTCCGCCGGCTCACGATGGGTGTCTGCACGCTCTATATGGCTACCAAATAAGACTAACTGATTTTAACCTACACACGAGTTATGGATAAATACGGATTGATAGGTTACCCCCTGGGGCACTCCTTTTCCCGTGGTTATTTCAACGAAAAATTCGAGAACGAAGGCATCGACGCGCAGTATCTCAACTTCGAGATACCCGTCATCACCGACCTTCCTCAAATCCTGGCAGAGAATCCCGAGCTGAAGGGACTGAACGTCACCATTCCCTACAAGGAACAAATCATCCCGTTCCTCGATGAACTGGACAAGGATGCCCTCGCCATCGGCGCGGTCAATGTGGTCAAGGTCATCCCGCAGAAAGGCTACAAGTACAAGCTCGTCGGCTATAACTCCGACGTCATCGGCTTCACCCAGTCCATCGAGCCGCTGCTGGAGCCGCACCACAAGCAGGCACTGGTCCTCGGCACCGGCGGGGCAGCCAAAGCCATCACCTACGGACTGAAGAAGCTGGGCGTGGAGAGCACCCTCGTCTCGCGCCGTCCGTATCCGAACGCCTTCACGTATGACGAGCTGACTCCCGAGGTCATGCAGGAGTACCAGGTCATCGTCAACGCGACTCCCGTAGGCATGTATCCGCACAGCGAACAGTGCCCGGACATCCCCTACCAGCTGTTGACCCCGCAACACCTGCTCTACGACGTCATCTACAATCCGGACATCACCCTCTTCATGCGCAAGGGCATGGCGATGGGCGCGACCACCAAGAACGGACTGGAGATGCTCCTCCTGCAGGCCTTCGCAGCGTGGGACATCTGGAACCAATAACTCCGCGCATCATGAACAGACGCAGCAAACGCATCGTGAGCAGTGTGGCAGGCATTGTCGCACTGCTCTTTGTCGTATTAGCGGGCGGGGGTCTCTACCTGACGAGCTACGCCCTCCAGCCGGACGGCGGCGCGAAGGACTTCCGCGCTTCGGACCTGAAAGGTTCGTGGGACTACCTCTACCGCGAATACCCGTACGTGGGACAGTGGGTGGACAGCCTGCAACAGGTCTCCGCCCTGCGCGACACGTTTATCACCGCTCCCGACGGAGCACGCCTGCACGCACTCTATGCCGCCGCTCCCGACACGACACGACGGACGGCAGTCATCGTGCACGGCTACACGGACAATGCCATCCGCATGCTGATGATAGGCTACCTCTATCACCACGACTTGCGCTGCAACATCCTCCTGCCCGACCTGCGCTATGCCGGGCACAGCGAGGGGACCCACATCCAGATGGGATGGAAGGACCGGCTCGACGTGCTGCGCTGGATGGATGTAGCCAACCAAACCTTCGGCGGGAACACCTCGATGGTGGTGCACGGCATCTCGATGGGCGCCGCCACCACGATGATGGTCTCGGGCGAGCCGCAACAACCCTATGTGAAGGCATTCGTGGAGGACTGCGGCTACACGAGCGTCCGCGACCAGTTCGCCAAGGAGCTGAAGGAGCAGTTCCACCTGCCCGCCTTCCCCCTGCTCGACGTGGCAAGCCTGCTGTGTGAGTGGCGCTTCGGCTGGGACTTCGACGAGGCGAGTGCGCTCCGTCAGGTGCGTCAGTGCCGGCTGCCCATGCTCTTCATCCACGGCGACGCCGACGACTATGTCCCCACGTGGATGGTTTACAAGGTCTATGAAGCCAAGCCCGCCCCCAAAGAGTTGTGGGTCGTGCCGCGTGCCGCACACGCCATGTCCTATCACGACAACCGCGAGGAATACACGCGCCGGGTGAGCGCCTTCCTCACCGACTGCCGATGGTGACCACCTCCGTACACAGACGGGCAATCGTCTCCCGGTGCGTGACGAGAATCAGTGTCTTGCCCTGCACCTGAGTGGACAGCCGTCCGAGCATCAGCCGCTCGGTCTCGCTGTCGACCGACGACGTCGGCTCGTCCAGCAACAGGATGCCGCCGGGACGAAGCAGTCCACGGGCGATGGCTATGCGCTGTGCCTGTCCCTCGCTCAGTCCCGCCCCCTGTTCGCCGCAACGGGTATCCAGTCCGTCGGGAAGTGTCCCGACAAAATCCGCCGCAGCCGTATGGAGCGCGGCATGCAATTCCTCGTCCGTCGCATCGGGACACCCCATCAGCAGATTCTCGCGAATGGTTCCACTCACCAGTGTGTTGCCCTGAGGCACGTAGGCAAAGTTGCAACGTGTCAACGGGGAGGCAGCGGCTTCCCTGTCGCCGTCATAGAGCGTGATGCTTCCCCCGCCGGGCTTGTGAAGGGCAAGCATCAGCCTAATCAAGGTGCTCTTGCCCACGCCGGTCTCGCCCACCACGGCAGTCAGGCTTCCCGGCTTGAAATCATGGCTGAACCCGTCGAACACGGGACGGTTGCCACCGGGATAGGCGAACGTCAGGCGGTCGATGCGGACACCGACGGGACCGTTCAGGCGGACGGGCTCTCCCTGCTCCTCCAGCGGTTGCGCCGTGAGTTCCTGCAGCCGTTCGGCGGAAGTCAGCACGCGGGTGAACGACGGAATCTGCCGACTGAGTTCGACCATCGGACGCTGCACCTGCGAGACCAGTTGCAGGAAGGCAGTCATCATGCCAAAGGTCACCGTTCCGTCGAGCAGTCCGAAGATGCCCCACAGGAAGGCGACGGCATAGCCCGTGGCAAATCCCAGCTGCACCATGCTCCGCGAGAAGGCGGAGAAGTCGATGCGTTGCCCCACCTTCGTTTGCAGCAGCCGCTGCAAGTGCTCCAGCAATGCCTCGGCGCGGGGCGTGTATTCCAGCGTCCGCATCAGTATCCGGTGTTGCAGGTGCTCCTGCAGATGGCTCTGCACGCGGCTGTCCGTGTCGCGGATTTCCCGGGAGAGGCGGCGCATGCGGTGCATGTAGGTCTTGCTGAAGAGCAGTGCCACGGGCATGACGAAGAGCAGTACCCCCGCCAGCCGCACATCGAGTGACAGGAGGAAGAAGAGGGCACCGGCGAGCTGCACCGAGGTGACCAGGGAAGCGGGCATCGACCGGCAAAGGAAGTCGGTGACGGTGGTCACATCTTCCTCGATGCGGTTGAGCATGTCGCCCGTATGGAGGGCACCGCTTCCGTTGTCCCGGCTCTCCATCAGGTGGTTGAAGAGTCGCTGACGGAGGGCGTTCCGCATCCTGATTTCCGTGTGTCCGACAAGCCGGCTGCGGACGACCGACAGAAGGAGTTGCATCACCATGCACCCGACAAACAGTCCGACAAGGAGCCGGAGGTCATCTGCCGGCTGAGAGGTCACCCGGTCAATCAGCAGCTTGCAGACGTATACAAAGAACAGCGAGACCCCGACATACAGGGTCCCGACAGCCACGCTTCCCAGCAAGGGCAGGCGATGCCCCCGCGAAGCGTTCCAAAGCCAACGAAGTGTATTCATCGATAATCTATCATAAGGAGAGAGCGTACTCAGCTCATCAGTTTCAACAAGACACGCCGAAGGGGCAACAAGTGCCTCCACCAACGTGCCAACAGGCGTTCACGGCGCGACGCGCAATCGACGACACGTCCCCGCCGGATAATCTGCGTCACCCTGCCACAGATGGCATCGCGACTGCAACGTTCCGTGGCACACAGGTTGCCGTCGCCCATCAGCACACAGGCATCCCCCTCCCGTCGGTAGACCCGGTGGAGGATGTATCCGCGTCCGGGAATGCACGCCAGCACCACATCGCCCGTACAGACTTCGCCGTGTACGGCTCCCAGCACCACGCTGTCCCTTCCGCCGACAATGAAGGGGCGCATGCTGCTCCCCTTGGTTTTCAGCGTCACGGTGTGCCCTTCGTCCAGCATCCGGACGATTTCGGGGAACAGTTCATCCCCGGAAAGAATCAGTTTCATTTGGGAAGAAAAAAGTAGTCCCCTTCCCGGTCACGCCTGATCGAAAAGGGGACTGTCACGCAGGTGTGCCATACAATCACGCTCTGGCAGACACCTGCAAGGAAGTTTGACGAACCAACCTGACCGGCAGCCGGCAGGTTGTCTCCGTCGTATTATTTACCACTGGTGATGACTGCACGGCTCAGACGCGGGTCGTCGTAGAACATGTTGTCCACGCCACCCTTGTAGTCGAGCTTCAACTGTGCCTTGTCAACCCCAAACTCCTCGACGAAGCAGTTGTACACCGCCTCGGCACGCTCCTTGCTCAGGCGCTCGTTAATCTCCTTGCTGCCCGTACCTGCATCGGCATAACCGGTGATGGTATAGATGATGGAGGAGTCGCCCTGCTTGATGACCTCAGCCAGGATGCCGATGTTGGCACGTGCCTGGTTGGACAGTGTGCTCTTGCCGATGGGGAACACCACGAGGTTGGCAGCACCGATGCGCTTCACGAGGTTCTTCACGGCCTCCTTGTTGCCCTCGGCGAGTGCCTTCTCCAGGCGTTCGTTCTCTTCGGTCATCTGACGGAGCTTCTCGCGCATGGCGTCCAGCTCGGCGTTGTTGTAGACGGTGCGTGTGCGGGTCACGGTCTTGCCGCGGTTCCAGCCACGGGGCTTGAACTTGTATGCCAGACCGACGGTTGCAGAGAGCATGCCTTCACCGCTGCGTCCGCCCGGCTCGCCGTCGAAGTCATCGTTGGTGAATGTGCCGCGGATGTCGACGTTGAGGTCGAGTGCCGAGCTGAGGCGGAAGGTGTTGAGCAAACCGACGTGTCCGGAGATGGCAGTCTCCTTCGGCTCTTCGGTAACACTCATGGCACCCACGCCCACATAGGGAATCAGGTTGTAGACGCGTGTCTCGTTGTAGCCCGCGATGAGGTTCGAGAGGTTGAACATGGCGTCCAGGCGAATGTTGAAGAAGTTGAACTTCTGGTCTTTCAGCCAGGCACCCCACATCTCGTCGCCGTCGGCATGGACATCCGTCTGCGTGGCACCCTTTGCCGAGAGGCCGCTATACATCAAGCGCACTCCCACTTCCGGGATGAACCACTTGCCCACGGCGATGTCGAGTGCCGGAGCGATGCGCTTGCCGAAGTCAGCCTGACGGTCGTGGTCGCCGAAGTAGACATTACCTCCGGCACCCACGCTGATGAACCAGTTGCTCCAGAAGCTGTTGGTCTCGACCCTGTATTTGTCGTCGTTATACTCTACAGTCTCTTCTAAATGTACATTGTCCTTGGCTTGTGAGAAAGCCGTTGTTGCAGCCGCAAACGCGAGTACTGCAAAGAATGTTCTCTTAATCATGTTGATTCTATTTGTTTGTTAATTATTTCTCCCTTCCACTCTTCCCGTTGTCGCAAGTATATTCAAAACATACGACTACCGGGAAGTGGTCAGCATAACCAGTCACTTTCGTGATGGTCACATCCTGGTGACTCCGGATGGTGCCATCTGCATCTTCCACTGTCACATCGGTATAAGATACCTCGTCTCTGCTTTTCTCAAAATGCTCCACCTCATTCATACAGCTGATGGCTTTCAACTGTACCGCAGCATCCGGAACGTTGATGTACCACATCTTGTCCACAACTTCTCCTCGTTGGTCGTCGGCGCACAAGATATCAGCAGCATCGCCTCCGAACTTGGAACGTATCATCAGTGAACCGCTGTCCCATGCTGGATAGACACCTCCACGATGAAGTTCCACCCAAGGATCGGCAATCTGCAGACCTGCTTCTGTCACGGGGTCTATCAGGTTGTCCTCAATGGTGTGGCGGGTATAGCGCATGTTGGTGTCTCCCATGATGATAGCCGGACGGTTGTTGGTCTTTGCCCGTTCCATCACATAATCACGCAACTGGCGCAATTGGGCAAGCTGGGCACGTACCCATGGATTCTCATCTTCCTTATTGCCCTCACCGCCATACGTATTCATGTGGGTAATGTAGACATCGACCGCCACACCCTCGGCGACCGTCACCACGTAATGACGGAAGCCCTTTGCGACAAGCGTATTGGCGCCGTCATCAAGTCCGCCGTACTCAGCCTCGAACTGCACCATCGTTTCACCGGTAGCAGTGATGCCATCCTTCTTCCAGAAGAAACCAAGGCCGTCAGTGTTGTTGCGTCCCGCTATATTTGACACAGAACCTCGATAAGTTCCGGCATCATAACGGGACATCGCATTTGCCAGTTCCTTGTGATAGGCAAAGTCCTCGCTGACGGCAATGAAATCATAATCCAGCCTGTTCATGATGTTACCGATGGTCTTCGTGCCATTTGCTCCCGGTCCATCGGGATTAACAAGTCCCAAAATATCCGGCAGACCATCTACATTCAACGCGGCGCAAGTGAACTTGCCCTGTAAGAGAGCTCCCTCCTTATCATAGATTTTGATAGTCTCATAGTTAGTGAGTGCTACCGGGAAGTTGTAAATCTGTTCTGCGGAGAAATTTGTCAGGCTGTTGGCTGTGAACTCGGCAACATGGTGTTCCGTCGATACCGTAATGGTAAAGAGGTCACCGGACTGAATGAGTGGGAAAAGGCTCATGTAGCAGGTCAGAGACTGCTCCAGCACCGGAGCCTTCGTATCCCATTCGAGAGTAATGGTGTTCTCTCCTTCGTCGGTCTGTTTCCAACTGCCATTGTCCGCACTGAATGTGAAGGCTCCGGCAATGGGTACATCGGCTCCCTCCCGGCTGACGCTCAGCGTCAGACTCTTCAGCGTTTCACCCTGTAACGGCGTTCCGGTGGCATCAATCGTGAAGCGTGCCAGCGAAAAGAGATGCCTGAATACGAATTCATGGTCTCCGTCGTCTGTCTTCGCCGTGGCACGACCATATTTATAGTCACCATGCAACGTGCCTTCGTCCATATTCTGCATGGCAGGCAACACACCGGTCAGCGAATGGACGTCGTGAGATGCATTGGCTCCGTCGTAGGGATAGTAGGCATAAACCGGCTTATCAAAAGCCGATGTGCCGGAAGCGGCAAAAGCAGCAGTAGGAGCCGTGCCCTGCCCGACTTTGGCATAACGCTTCTGTACAGCACCCGACTCCTCGAACACACCGATTTCGTCGCCATCCGTCCAGACAATGCCCACCGCATTGGTTCCATCCACAGCCTCACCGACAGCGGTGCGTGTGGTGGTTGAAGGTGCCATGTGGGCAACAATCCGGCTCTGACTCAGTCCGCTGTATTCCGAGACATCCTCTGAACAGGAGAAAAGAAACTGGGTTGCCAGCATTACGGCAACCATACCAAGATATTTACGCATAAAGGTTCATTCCTTAAGGGGACAGGCATGTCCATACACGCCTGTCCCGTGGAAAAATGTGATGATTATCTGATTCTTGTCCAACCGATAGCGTCAGTCTGGTTATCAATCATGCCGGAGCTGTAGCCCGGAGCGACCGACTGCATCGTAGAACCTCCATCGGGGTACAAACCGGTAATGGGTGAACGGTCCGGATCGTATGCCTGACGATATTTGGTATTCAGCAAGAGGATATTTTTAGCGACATTGCTGTAATCGGTAACTTTGTTCATCAGCACGATACCGACAGGATAGAAACCATTGGCATCCATCTCTGTAATTTTACCGTTAATCCAGTTGTTAAGAGATTGGGCCACTGTTCCGCTAGTCTCACTTTCATCACGATCTTCAAAATAGCCACCTAAGCCCATATAAATCCAGGCATTGTGTGCATAATTATCCAAATCATTGTAATTGGTCTGCGACCAATTCAGAATATTCTGTCCCTTTTCTATACGCTCTGTTAACGAAGGAACATAACCACGACTACTGCTATTATAGCCCTGATTTCTGTCTGTTGACAACTGGGCATGAGTTCCATAGACCTCAATACCGCTTGGAACATTATTACCATCAGTCAAACTTCTCTGATAATAAGGATATCCAGTGAATTCTGCTCGATTCAATGTCATACCCATATTCATGAACAAGCACTTACTGTTCGCAATGGATACCGAATTCTCCGTATTGACAATAACAATCACACTGCCCAGTACATCCTTCACAACCGTATTCTGATCCAAGTCTCTGGCATCAATCACTGCACTATTGTTTGCACAGATTTCACTAATTCGTTGTTCCCAACCGCCGTTATCACGATTGTAATCATAACTGTCTTGTGCAAACGTACAGATTACTACCATATATTCTTCTCGTTGAACATGCTTGGTTATTTCACTTAAGGTTTCCTCAAAAGTTGGTGCAGAATTTGTCATAACTTTACCGCCGCCGTAGTTGCGGGTACTACCTCCATTAGCAACACCCAAATCATCAATATTCCCCAATAAGCCCAAGTAACCCAATTTCCATCTCGTATCAATATGGAAAGCACGAATACCAGCATCATATTGGGCCTTAATATCTGTATTTTTCTGGCTATCGCTATTCAGCGAGTTCCATGAACCGGGGATAGAAATCTCAGAGAGATAGACATTGCGTGGAATGTTGACCATCCAGTCGGAAGGATCCCACTCTGCATTTCCGTCCAAATTCGGCAGATCCGGGAGTCTGTGAATCTTTCCCGGAACCAAGGTCATGTCGCCATTCCGACCACCCAACTTCTTTGTATAACGATGACCATCGCCCGTAGCAATCTGAATAGACCAATCATCACTAATGGTGGTCTCACCGTCCAACAGAAGGAAGGCATTCATCTCAACGCTCTCGCCTATGCCTAAAGTCAAGTAAGCATGAGTTCCAGGGTTAGTAGCAATGATGCGTATTGTATTGGAACCATCTATAACGGTCGTGGTCGGCATCACATTGCCATCCGTATCTGCGGATACAAGGTCGACTTTGAACTTTCCGGAAATGGCAACCTCTTCAGGTGCCGTGAGAGTGATACTGTTTACTGTCACAGCGTTGCCTTCAGACGGTCCCTGCAACTTGAAACGGATAGCCGTGGAAAGAGGGATATACTTCAGGTTCACAGTCTCGCCGCTTTTCACACCGGCAGTCTTGGCATACATAAAGCAGGCATCCATATTCGGACGTACCACATCCTTACCATCTTCTTTCACGATGTCACATTCTTGCTCGTCAGGCATGTTCAGTGTCACGGTACTGTAGTCACTGCCCAGTTCAGCTCCGGAAGCAGGGTATACGGAATAGAAACTAGCCGTTTCGTTTTCTCCCCAACGCACACCAATCTCGCTTGTCTTATCCAGACTGGTAGCATAGTTCTGTGTCGCACTTTTGACGGTCACTTTATAGTTCGCAGTGCCGACACCATTGCTGTTTGCACACTCAGGTGAGCTGACAATCACCTCATCCCCGTTCACCCAATAAATAGGGAACGCATTATCAGATTCCGGACCATAAATGGTACGTGTCGTGTTCTGCCCGAGCGTGGCATCAAATTTCACCTCTTCACCATTTGCAGGTTGGACGGTTGACCGTTCCTCGTCCTGGCAACCACTTGCCAAGAGTGCAAGAAGAGGAATCATGAAATACTTTGTAGCTTTCATATCAGTATTGGTTTTTAGTTGTTACTTTCTAGTTAATCTCATCCCATCTTTGCTCAGTAAAATCATAATCGAAGCCGGTGTTCACCTGATGCTCTTCGATCTGCCCGTTACTGGTCTCAGGGTTCTTGATATCCACAGAAGAGGCACAGATGCCACTTTCCAGGATTACCTGAGTCTTCTCCGTCTGAGGAGACTCATACGGTGCTTTCTCTTTGTCGTTTTTCATTGCAATAAAAATTAAATTGTTAAACTATAGTTTGAAGTCTCACTTTCTCTTTTTCTCTCGTCCGTATCCATACCGCCCGTACCCGTAGCCATAGCCGTACCCGTAGCCATAGCCGTGGCGGTGCGGGTCGACGCCGTTGAGCACGAGTGCCATGTTGTGGAGCTTCTTGTCCTCGTAGAGGCTCTCGATGTCGGGCAACTGACGGCGGTCGAGACGTCCCGAACGCACGACGAAGACGGTCAGGTCGGCTATGCGGTTGGCAATGGTCGCGTCCGCCACGATGCCCACGGGGACATTGTCGACGATAATGTAGTCATAGCGCGTGCGCAGCTCGGCTATCAGGGTGTCGAGACGGCTGTCCAACAGCAACTCTGCCGGGTTCGGCGCCACGGGACCGGAGGCGATGATGTCGAAGTGCTCGCCCTTGCGGATGATGTCGTCGACCGTCACCGTCGTGTCGGCAAGGTAGTTGGTCACACCCGTCCGGTGCTCGCCCAGGTGACGGCTCAGCGTCCCCTTGCGGATGTCAAGGTCGATGACCACCACCCGCTTGCGGGCATAGACGAAGCTCATTGCCAGGTTGCACGAGATGAACGTCTTGCCTGCTCCCTCATTGAACGAGGTGAAGGTGATGACCTGCGTCGGACGGTCCTTGCGCGACATGAACGCCATGTTCGTGCGCAGGATGCGGAATGCCTCGGAGACGATGCTGTCGTCCTGACCCACGGAAGCCTTCGCCGTGCGTCCGTGCTGCCTTGCTGCCTCCTTGTCGAGCGGAATCTCGCCGAGGAACGGCACGCTCACCGCCTTCTCGATGTCCTTCCGTCCGTGAACCCGGGTGTCGAGGAAGAGCACCAGCAGGCAGCCCACGCCCGGCAGGGTAATGCCCACGAGCAAGCCCAGGAGCAGGATGCGGTTGCGGCGCGGCGAGATGGGGCTGTCGCCACCCTCGGCACTGTCGATGATGCGGGCGTTGTTGTCCGCCATCGCCTGAGAGAGGGCGTTCTCCTCCCGTCGGTTGAGCAGGAAGAGGTAGAGCGACTCCTTGATTTTCTGCTGACGTTCGATGGAGAGCATCTGGCGCTCCTTCGTCGGGATGGACGTCACGCGGCTCTGGGCACGCATCTCACGGTTCTGCGCGTCGTTGCGCTTCACGTTGAGGCTGACAATCATGTTGTCCACCGCACGGATGATGGTCTGCTTCATGGCACGGAGCGAGTTGTTCAGCTCCTCCACCACGGGGTTCTTCTCGCTGCTGTCGCTGATGAGGCGGTCGCGCTTGAGCTTCGCCGTGTTGTAGAGGTTGATCTGGCTCTCGATGTTCATGTCGCTCAGTCCCGTGTTCGAGGGGATGAGGCCGGTCTCCTTCGAGGGGTCGGTCAGGTAGTCCTTGATGAAGTTCGCCAGCCGGAGCTGCGTCTCCAGTTCCAGCGCGTCGGCGTTGTACTTCTGCGACTCGGTCATGTACATGCCGGCGGCGGACGAGATGTCCACAATCTGGTTGCTGCGCTTGAACGACTCCAGGTCCGACTCCACGCCGCCCAGCTCACGCTCGATGATGATGAGGCGCTCGTTGATGAAGTTCGCCGTGTTGACAGCCACCTGGTTCTTGTCCTTGATTGCCTCCTCGTTGTAGACGGTGATGAGCATGTTGAGCACATCCTCTGCCCGGACGGGCGAGCTGTCCTTCAGCGCGAGGGTGAGGATGGACGACTCCTCCTCTTCCTGCTGGATGCCCAGCGCCCCCTTGTAGCGGTTCACGACCGACTCCAGCGGACGCTTCTGCACGCGGATGGGCACATCGGTCCACGAGGCGGCGTAGTAGTTCGTCGGGGTCACGACAAGCCGTTGCCCGTGCACCCTGACGGTGTCGCCCATCGCCACGGTGCAGGTGCTGTCAGCCTCCATCCACGAGAAGCGCGAGAGGGTGACCGACCGTTCGCTCTTCGGCTGAACCGTCAGTGCCAGCCCCTGTTCGGGCATCGCGTCGGGGAAGCTCAGCCGCACGGGCGACTGGGTGTAGAGTTCATTGTAGCGCAGGCCGTCCTGTATCAGGTAGTCCACGTCGGCATGGACGCGCTGCACCACTTCACGCATGAGCTTCTTCGAGCGGAACTGGAGAATCTCGTTCGCCACGTTGACCTTGTTGATGAAGTTGTCGTAGCGGTCGAGCCCGGCAGTCGAGGTCTTGTTCGAGGGGTCCTTGATGATGACTGTCGCCGAACGGAAGTAGACCAGCGGCGAGCGGGCATAGCTGAGCCACGCCAGTCCGCCGCAGACCAACACGGAAATCAGGAACCACTTCCACTTGGAAGCGAAATACACGAGCAGGTCCACCACATTGATGCCCTGTTCGTTTCGGTTGTTGTTACTGGTTGTTTGCATGGGTATGTATCAGGTGACAAGAAACTATTTCGTTGCCCAGATGATCGAGCAGGCAGCCGTGACTGCAGAGAGCATGGTCGTGCCGATTTGCCATCCGCGCTCCTCGTTGTCCTTCTTCCGGTACTTCGGCTCGACGTAGACGATGTCGTTCTGTTGCAGGTAGAAGCAGGGGGAGTCGAAGAGGTCCTTGCTGCGCAGGTCGTGCATGAACATCTGCCGTTCGCCGTTCGACTCGCGGATGACCGCCACCCGGTTCGTGCGCGCCTTCGCATCGAGGTCGCCCGCCTTGGCTATCGCCTCCAGCAGGGTGACGCGGTCGCCGTCGACGGAGAACGTCCCGTTGTTTGCCACCGCGCCGAGCACGGTATATTTGAAGTTGAGGAACTCGATGGACACCAGGGGGTCCTTCATGTAGTCACCTTCGATGAGGCGGGTCTTGATGAGGTTTGTCACCTCGCTGACCTTCAGTCCTTCGACATGCAGTTTGCCCAGGATGGGGAAGTCGATGTTTCCCTCCACATCCACGCGGTAGCCCTTCTCGTTCACCCGTGTGGCAGCGTCAGCCGTCACGTTGCCGTCGGCGCCCACATGGAACGTCCCCCCGTAGATGTTGAACGGGATGGCAAGTTCCGGGTTCTTGCAGCTGACGGTGATGCTCAGACGGTCGTCGCGGTGGACCACGGCTTCATAGCCGGCATCATAAGGATACTTCTCGCCCATCTGCATGTCCTGCAAGTAAACAAAGCTCTTGCGCGATGCGCAGGAAGTCAAGAGTAACACGGCAAGCAGACTGAGGCTTGCCCAGAGTTTCGGTTTGTTCATTGTGTTTTTATTATTGATTTTGATGAATAGCGTTTCAAGTGCCGTTCGTATCGCGTTCAAGTGCCGTCCGTATCGCGTTCAAACGCCGCATGGACGGACCAAAGTATAATACTTAGGTAGGCTAAGTATAATACTTAGGGTGCCTAAGTATTATACTTTGGTCTGTACATGCCCGGGGTTTATCGCGTACAGGTTCTGCCAGCACAGCGTTGCAGCCGCTTCGTCAGGCAGACACTCCAGTGTGCCGACCGTCACCCGCTCGGTGAGACGGGCAAGGGTGTCGCACAAGGCACCGTTCAGCCGCTCGTCGTCGGTGATGACCGAGCAGCCCGGATAGAGGACGACAAAGGCGTCCACCTCCCGGCGGCGTACGAACCGGTTCGCCGGCGCCTGCGACAGGCGGACCATGCCGCCGATGGGGTATGAGAGATTCCGGTAGCACGGGGTCTTGCCGCTCCACGGTGTGCCGTATGCCACCGCCCCGTCGCCCACCAGGCGCACCGCCGGATTGTCGTCGTTGAGCAGGGTGCAGCCGGGGATGTGCTTCAGCCACAAGGCGGAGTGTGTGCTCTTGCCCGTGCCGCTCTTGCCCATGAAGAGGTAAGCCCGTCCGTCGTGACAGACTGCCGAGGCATGGATGGACACGCCCCCGTGAAGCAGGATGGCTTGCGAGAAGACAATGCGGAGCATCGACGAGAGCACCTGTCCGGCATCCGGCTCGCGCCAGTCCAGACAAGCCGTCGCCCGGGAGAAATCGCGCGCTGCCAGCAGACGGTGCACCACGCTTCCGCCGACGGAGAGGATGTCCACGCGGTAGGTGTCCACGCAATCATAGAGACGGACACAGCCCATGTCGTTCAGCGTCTCGTCCGCCAGCCGCCCCTCGGGGAAAGGGACCGGCGAAGCCAGCGCCTCGAACCGGAACAGTTCTTCGCCCGCCTCCTCTTCCGCCTGACAGCGGAACGGACGGAACGAGGGCAACAGGGTGTCGGCATCACAGCCGGCAGGCAGGTAGACCGTCAGTCGGAATCCTGCCACGCAACAGGTCATCACAGATGGAAACATAAGATTCTGTTCAGGTAATCAGTTATCAGTTTTCGTGGAACGCAGGTTGTTCCGCAACAGGCCGGTGAACAGCCAGAACGCCTCTCTCGGCGCATACGTCCGGGCAAAGCGGACATTGCGCAGGAAGGAGCGGGACGTCTGCCACTTCCGTTGCAGCCACGACCTGCCGGCGCCACTCCGCCCCTCCAGGAACAGCCCGAAGTTGCCGCCCCGCCGCACGATGTCGAGCAAGGGTTCAGCCGACGGGGCCTGTGCCGGGTAAGGCAGGCAGCCGGGTTCCAGTCCCAGGTGTTCCACCAGGAAGGCGTGCAGGAGCGGTGTCCAGCGCGTCAGTCCCAGGGAACAGCATGCCGCCTCCATCTCACGGGCATCCACCTCGCCGTGCAGGCAGTGGCAGGCACGCGCCATGTCGCAGAGCTGCCGCAGCCCGATGCCCCAGCCCAAGGCATGCTTGAGGATGTGCAGGTTGAGCAGCAGCAGGTTGAGGAAGGGAGCCGGCACGGTGATGTCCACCGGGACGTCAGCCGACAGCTGCCGGGAGCAGTAGCCCCAACGCTCTTCCAGCCGTGCCGCCTTCGTCCGCAGAAACGGGCTGTGAAGGTCGAACAGGCGGGTGTGATGCTCCACCTCCACGCCCTGCCACACGTAGCTCAGGCTGCGGTCGGGCATCTCCTCCACCCCGATGCCGCGTGCCTGCATGCAGAGACGCGCCAGGCGGAAGGAGACGGGATTGGTAAAGTAGAAGTCGATGTCGCCACTCTCGCGCAACAGCGGGCAGGCATAGAACTGTGCCACGCCCTGACCCTTCTGCAGGATGGGGTTCAGCTCCCGCGACACATAGAGCGTGTAGAGGTTGCCGAGCACCCGGTTCATCAGGCGGTTGCGTTCCTCGATGCGGTCTGCCGTCACCACCCAGCGCATGAGGAGCGCCGACGGGGGCAGCAGCTCGTCGGGCAGGAACTGGAGTCCGCGGAACACGATGCCCGCCACGGTCTGACGGCGCGACAGGGTGTAGACCCGTTCCCAGGCACCGGCTGACAGGGGGAAGCCTTCCCAACGGTCCGGCTCACGCTCCCACAGCCCGGCACGCAGGAGGACGAGCAGGGCGGCAAAGTCCTTATCGGGCATCCGCCTCCCCTCCCTCATCGACCAGCAGACCGAAGCCAGTCCAGCTGTCCAACAATCGTTTCACATCGGCAAGAGCCGTATCCCGGTCGACTTCGTAGTTGTCGCACAACCACTCCGCCAGGGCTTCGGGAGTGGAGCAGCCTTCGTTCATCTGCTGCCAGATGTCCGCCGCCGTCCGGTTCATGCGGAAGACGTGCGAGAGGTTGACTTGTTCCGTCCGGCTGTCGACAATCATGTACTGGCTGCCGATGCGGCGGAGTTGCAGGTTTTGTTTCGGACGCATAGTTGTAAATGAGTTAACAGGAATCAGAACTTCTTTCCTCCCAGGATGGACGTCACGGTGAGGAAGATGATTTTCGCATCGAGCCACAGCGAGCGGGTGGCGAGGTAGTGCAGGTCCATCCGCAGGCGGCGGAGCATCTTCTCCATCGTGTCGGTGTAGCCGTTGTAGAGCGTCGCCTCGGAGAAGAGTCCCGGACGCAGCCGGTAGAGCAACTCGTAGTCGGGGTTGACCGCCTTGATTTTCTCCACGAAGTACGGACGTTCGGGGCGGGGACCCACGAAGCTCATCTCCCCCTTGAAGACGTTCCACAGCTGGGGCAGCTCGTCGAGGTGATGCTCCCGCAGGAAGCGTCCCACCCGGGTGAGCCGTTCGTCGTCCTTCTGACACAAGGCAGGCTTGCCATCCTCCTCCGACGTCACCCGCATCGAACGGAACTTGTAGAGGGTGAACGTCCGTCCACGATAACCCACCCGCTCCTGACGGAAGATGGCGGGGCCGCGGTCCTCGCTCTTGATGGCTGCATAGATGGCAAGGAAGGCAGGCGAGAACACAATCATTCCCAGGGCGCTGCCCACCACGTCGAACAGCCGCTTCACGCAACACGCGGCAGGCGACATGGCATCTTCATAACAACCGGACTCTTTCGCCGTGCTTATCTCTACCAACGACACGGCATTTGCTTTAGCATCATTCATAGGTCTAAATACATTTTTACGCATGATTCTATCATCTGTTTCTTTGTGAATGTCTCTTCATAGCGCCGCTTCGCTCCCCCGGCGTAACGGCTGTAAGTCTCTTCGTCGTCGCAGACGGCACGGATGGCCGCTGCAAGTTCCTTCGGGCGGCAAGGCTCCACGTTGATGCCCGACACCCCTTCGGCATTGACCCACGACACCCCCGAGCCGGGGATGCGGGTCGCCACCACGGGACGTCCGCACGACATGGCTTCAATCTGCACGATGCCGAAGGCTTCCGTCTTCTGCACGCTGCTCAGGCAGAACACCCGGCACGCACCGTAGCAGGCAGGCAGGTCGGCATCGCTCACGTGGCCCAGCAGCTTCACCCGTCCGTGCAGCCCGAGGTTGTCAATCTGTGCCTGCAGTTCGTCGTGCAGGCTGCCCGTGCCACCGATGAGCACCACGTAGCTGTCGTCGAGGAAACGCGCCGCCTCGACCAGGTGACGGTAACCCTTGTAAGGCACCAGCCTGCCGAGGGAGAAGACAATCTTCCTGCCCGGATAGGCAGCCCGTAGGGTATCCACGGCTTCCGCATCGGGACACATCGGGTCGATGCCGATGGGGATGCAGCGGGTCTTCGCCTGCACCTCCTTCAGGAAAGGCGACTCGGCGAGGTAGACGGGCGTCGTGCCCACGATGCAGTCGGCGCGGCGCACCAGCCAGTCCTGTAACGGACGGTAGAAGCGCAACAGGAGCTTCTGTTTCTGGATGTCACTGTGCCAATGAAGGACCACCTTGCCGCGGTAGCCCGAGAGGAACAGCGCCAGGCACGCCATCGGGTCGGGATGGTGCACGTGGATGATATCATAGTCGCGGCAGACCTTCCGCAAGGTCATGACCAGCGAGGGGGAAATCATGGTGGCAGCCACCTTCGCCCAGGCAGGACACGCCGTCAGCCGGGCATGCGGGTTGAGCTGCGTCACGCCGCCCCTGCCCTCGCCCGCCGCACACAGCATGTCGCAGTCGATGCCTTCGGCGGACAGTCCCAGCATGAGGTCGTACATGACCTTCTCCACCCCGCCTCTGACGGGATAGAACTTTCCCAATTGTAATACTCTTAATGCTTTCATCTCTTCTGATTTAGTTGCCGGCCAACAGCCGCTTGTGGGCTTCAATCACCTCGGGATGGTTCCGGCGGATGTATCCCCCGACGCTGTTGTAGGTCAGTCCCAGGCGTCGGGCGATGGACTTCAGGTCTTCGGGAGTGGTGCGATAGAGGTGCACCGCCTCGGCATACTTCTCCCGGCTTCCGTGTGCCACCCGTCTGCCGTCCGTCGTGCGGGTCGTTGCCAGCTGACGGGCAAGCTCCGGCTCGTGCTTGTGGAGGTACTGACGGAAGGCTTCCGCCTGCAGCCCGAACTCCTTCGCCACGTGGGCAATGGGGCGCGGAGCGGCTTTCAGGCTCCCGACGGCAGCACCATACTTGACTGACGGGGCGCTCACGGTCCGTTGCAGTCCGGGATGCCACTGGTTGAGGTAGGCACGGAAGCCTTCGACGGTGACACCCGTGCGGCGGGCAATCTCCTTCAGCGTGAGAGCCGTCCCGCGGTAGAGGTCCAGCGCACCGGCATAACGCTCCACTGTCGCGGGGAGAGGCAGGTGGCGGCTACCGTTGCCCACCAGACGGCCCGCCTGCTTCGGACGTCGCGCCAACGCCTGTTCGCGTTCGCAACGTTTCCGGTCCACGATGTCACGGTGGTAGTAGCGCAGGTGCTGTCCCAGTCCGCTGACCGACACCCGGCACAGCTCCGCCACCTCATCGAGGGTCAGCTCGGAGGTGCGGTACAGCTCGACCGCTCCTGCATATTGTTCCGAACATTCCGGGCGTGCTCCGCGCCGGATGTTGTCGTTGATGCCCAGTTTGCGGCGCAGTGCTTCACGCCTGACGGGAATGTCCGGATAATGGGTTCTCATGAAATTGGCAAGTGCCGTGCCGTCCACGCGGAACTTCCGCGCCACCTGCGAGACGTTCAGGTCGATGTATTCCATCATGTCGCACGCCGCCACGGCTTCCTTGTATTTGGCATGTGCAGGAGCCGTCTGACGTCCTGCCGCCTTGATGCATCCGTCCTCCTCCATGCCGTTGCGACGCAGCACCAGCTCGCGCCGGTACCGCCTCAGGTAGGCACCCAGCGCCGTAGCCGAGACGCCACACTCCCCCGCAATGTCCTTGAGCGAGCGCTCGGTGGAGGTATAGAGGGTGACGGCTTGAGCGTATTTTTGGTGGAGGGTCAGGGTAGGCAAGCTGTCCGTCATTGCAATAGCAAATCAAACAATTCTTTCCACGAAGATGCAGTAGGAGAAGCAACCGCCTGTTGGGGTACAACGGTCAAAAAGGAAGCATCATTCAACACCAACCGCTTCATGTATTCCTTTAAGGCTTCTGCATCCTCCACATCGAAGAAGGCAGTTTGCCGGCTTCCCGCGGCAGTCTCATGGGCATACGGGAGGTCTGCCAGCAACATGGGCTTTCCAAACCCGGCGAACTCACTGATTGGCAATCCCCATGTTTCTACTCTGGAGGGAAAGACGAGGCAATCAGCCTGTTCGTAGGTAGCATAGAGTTTCTGCTGATTCATGAATCCGGCAAACTGTACAGACTCCAGACAACCCCATTTCTCATAAAGCCAACGGGCGTATTTGTTTTCCGTCCCGGACAGGGTCAGCACCACCTCGAATCTATCTGTGCCTATCTCCTGCTCCAGCCTTGCCGCGGCACGGCAAAGCGTTTCAAAATTCTTGTGGCAATCTGCAGTCGCCACACAAATGAACGTATACCGTTTGCTGCTGCGTGTGCAAGCTATCTTCGGGACCTGCCGCCTTTCAGGGGGAGCTACGACAAAAGAATCAACCGGCAATCCAAACATCCTGGCAAATCCTTGACGCAACCATTCAGCCTGAACAATCAGACAAGTATTACGCTTGATGTTTACCCGATAGGCAAACTTGGTAAACCACGCAAACAGGACAATCTTATAATCGAATCTGAAGTCTTGCCATTTCCATTTCAGGAACGGGAAAGAGGTCTGACAATAGACAGCTTGTCTTTCAGCCTTGACACGAGGAGTCGTATCATGAAGCGACAACCATAAATACACTGGAGCTATCTGCTTGGAAATACGATACATCGTAACATACTCACACCACAGACGCCTTCCCCACCCTTTGACTGTCCTTGGTTTCTCTATATATTCAATTCCCTGATAACATGCCAGTTCCTTTTTATGGACCAAAGCTATCACTCTGTATTGCTCAGAGGACTGCACCAGTGTGGAAAGATAGGCCAGGCAATTCCGCAGAATGGTAAGCGTACCACCTTTGCGAATATTCACAGCCGAAACAACAATGGTTTTCATTTCTTCAGACTACAACACCGGAACATGTCAAGCCACTGTTTCATGACCGTCTCTTCACTATAACGGAAAGAAGCCTCTTTGGCTTTTCGTCCCATCTGTTTCCGTAAAGATTCATTCCCCATCAACACCGCCATCTGCCGAGCCAATCCCTGAATGTCTCCTTCCTCCACCAAATAACCGGTTACGCCCTCCTCTACAATGTCTTTGGGACCGCATTTACAGGTAAACGACACAACAGGTAAACCAAAAGCCTGCGCTTCCAACAATACCATCGGCAAGCCTTCATAGCGGGAGGAAAGAACAAACAAGGAAGCTTCCTGATAGACTCTCTCAATATTCCGAGTCGGACTCACCAAGGCAATCTGTTGTTCCAGTCCATATAGCTGGATTTGCCGTTGCAAGCCGCTCCGTTCTTCCCCATCGCCCACAATATCCAACTTCCAGTCCGGGAATTGTGGTGCCAGCATATTCCAAGCATCTATCAAACGCTCAAATCCTTTCTGATGAGTATATCGCCCAATGGCTACAACCTTTTTGTTCTCCAGCGATGAAACTTGCGAGGTCGAAAAAGTAAGTGCATTGGGTATCACCCTGATATTTGACAGAGCTCCCCAATAGCCACGGTCTTCTTCAGTCAACACGATAAATTTGTCGAACCGCTGGACGGTCTTCTCATCCTGTTTGCTACGCCACCAATCAGCCAATCGCCACAATCCCTTACGTCCATATTGCATACGCTTGAATTTGGAAAAGTGGATTTCCAGCAACTTTGCACTTCCATCCTTAATACCGGGAATAAAATGCGCGTCATTACAAAACATTGAAATGGTCACATCCGGATGCTCCCGAAACAATAGCTGCTTCAAACGCCTCTTGTGCTTATACTGCTTTAACGGGTAATGTACGAGCTTATTCAGAAACGATTTCCCGTTGTTCTCTTCATAGTTTACATGCAAGTCTATGCACCGGATTCGTGGGTCCAACTCGAAAAAGGAGGGCAATCCCCGTTGGTCGGTCGTTACAATCACCACATCCATGCCATGTGCAACCAGATAATTGGCTTTGTTTGTCAGCACACGCTCCATTCCTCCGGCATGGCAAGTCCCGGCTATGCAATACAGGATTTTCATTTTACTACTTACTGGGGCATGGTTTTACGTCTTCTTCCTTATCTTTATCTATCATCAGGAATAAAGCGAAGACCAGGAAAATGTCTGTTGCGACCTTGAACCATACAATAAAGTTAACCAGTAACAACAGCAGGAACAAGGCCCTGTCTGTCCGAAACTTGTGCGAACAAATCAAAGCGGACTTCACGATAACCGCACTGATTGCCAACAAACCGACAAGACCGAAATAGAATATGAAACGTAAATAACCGACATCTGTTCCCATGTAATAGCCTCCAACGACCTCACCGATAAACAGGGGGTCAACATCACGAGGATTGGAAAAATAGCCATCACCAATCAGCCAGGTCTTTACTGTCTCGGGAAATACATACATCGTCTCCAATTTCTCATTGGAAGCAATCAGCCACTCTCCATTTTCCACCAGATTAAAGAAACCTTCAAAAGCAAAACGCAGATTCTTGTGAACCTCGGAAATGTTATAGTAGGCCCAAACCGCCAAAGGAATAGCTATCACCACAAAAGCAGACAGCCATATCCAGAATCGCCTTCCGTCGGTAGAAAGATGGAGCGTATGTATCTTAGTCATGTACAAAGCATACAACAAGGCTATCAAAGCGCCCACATAGGTCGTACGTGCAATCATGCTGCCTGCAACTGCAATTACCAGAAAAGCCAGCACATAAATCCAATAATATCTTCTGCCTATATTGTGATGCAATAATACAACCATAATCATCACCAGTACCGTCGAGAAACGTGAACCGGCCACGTCCAAGGAAGCACCGATACCATACAAGCGTTTCACACGCTGTTCGTTCAAGAAATCCTGCCCTTGCTCGATATATGTATCAATAACCTCTTTGGCTGGAGTATACAAGTCGAAAAATAAAGCCAATATACATTGAGAGACACAGACTGCTATCAAATAGTTACACACCAGCTTGACCGTCACATCCCCATGCACACATTTCATCAACATCACGACGGCATAAGCACCTCCCAACCAGACCCACATGGAAACCAAATACCCGGCATAAGCATAATCAGGTGTATTATTATAAGTTATCGAGAACAGTCCTATCAATGAAACCATAGCGGCCCCGATTGACAGAAAGAACATGTCCTTGTTTATTGAAGCATTTCGTCCCCGTCCCAAACGCATCATATAAACCATCAACCCCACTACTGCCAGCATCATCTTTGTATTCACATCAGGCAATATCTTAAATGAGAAAGGAAAGAAATAGAGGCTGGTAACAATTATCACCAAAAGAGTTAATATGCTTCGTATCATCACTTGTATATTATGCCATACATCAATTTATATACTAACTTGTAGTGTAGCCAAAGTAACCAATAGTGCCCGTGCAATGCTGCAAGTTGTAACAGCCAACTCCTTAACGAGAGTTGTCTGAACCGTGAAATGAACGGATTGGCTTCCGGGAAACAATTCTTCCATAAACGATACTGACTCCAATCATCACCTATCAGAAAAGGATATTTCACTGTGAGCTTGAAAGTCCCTATCTCCCCCTCCAACGTACTTCCATATCTCTTCTGTAAGAAGCTTACTGTTTCCGCCGTATTATGCAGCACCGCACTCAGATGCCTTTCAGACATCGTATTGGTAAATGCCTCACGGTTCAATTTCACATAATGATAAAATGCCCGAGGTACATAAGCCACCTGACCGGCACATGCGAACAGACGGATCATCGTCATGTCTTCACCCATGCCATATCCGGCAGGAAACCAAATGTCATTCAGCGTATAAAGTTCACGTCTGACCAGTTTATTCCAAACATTATATTTCATACGACCATTCAATATACCCTTCAGTGCCTCATAAGCCGTCGGATAAGCAGGTTGCTTCATATAACGTTCGTTGTGCTCAAAAGATAAGAACCAGTCACACCATACTATATCTGCATCATTTGCTTTCGCCGCCCTGTACATGGTCTCCAGCGCATCAGGCTCCAAATAGTCATCGCTGTCACAATGATAAATGTATTCACCCGTTGCAACTCTCAATCCGGTATTGCGTGCTGCCGGCAACCCCTGGTTTACCTCATGGTTCAATATATGAACCTGCGCCTTGCGTTCGGGAAAATTATTCAAGGCCAATTGCAACAGCACCATGCTATCATCCGGGGTTGCATCATTGACGAAGATGAACTCTACCTCTTCCATCGTCTGTTGCATCAAAGAATTGACACAACGCACAATGAATTCTTCAACTTTATAAATTGGAATGATGACGGAAATCATTTTCTTATCTTCGAAACGAACTTTCCAGCTTGAAGTAATATTCTCTTTACCAAACTAAGCCTATAGGAGTCAATACGATATTTCCAAGGCATATTGTGGCGGATTTCTCCAAAATAAGCTTGATTGATAGAAGAAGAGAACGACTCTATGTTTGCATCTACCATATAGGGATAGACTGCATACAACCGGATGCCTTGTCTTCTGTATAAAGACCAATGATCAGCGACACAAGCCGGCAACTCGTTCTTCTCCAATATCCTTTTTGCAGCAGCTGAATTGATCAAATAAGCATAACTCCCCACTGCGTCATACACAGAAGCTAATTGTAAATGTTCGCTTATCTTACGAGTACGATAATACCAGTAATCACCGGAAAGAAAAATGATTGCAGGCTCATCCCTATCTATATAAGGTATAAGATTCGCTATTTCTTTCATATCTCTCAGAATCGTTATATCGTCCTCCAAGACCAAAGCATAATTCTGAGGCAATTTTGCTATTTTCTCATAGCATTGATAATGGCTCAATGTACAGCCTATCTCTCCACCACTTAATGGACGTCCATATCGTTTATAAGCTAAAGCTGTATCGAATCGTCCTCCAATTTCTTGCTCGGTCATCCTGCGACCATCGACAGCAGAAACAAACGAATAAGCAAACATATCGGACATTGTCACAAGTATATTTTTCATATACTCTTTTCTATCTTTCGCTTCTTCCAGATTTATGATAAATGTAGTTATCTTTTCCATTTTACGATTTGAATTAAGGATTGTATGACAGGCAATAAGAAAGATAAAAAAGGTCTCATGATGATAGTCTGACAAATTTTATCCTTCCTGCTACATAAAGGATTGCTCCATATATATGTATTTGTTTCAGGGTATAATTCACGATATTCTCTCCACTTCTCTTTATCCATTAGCCATCCACGTTTTCCACACAGCATCCTGTATGATAAAACATCTTTCAAGTCCTCATAAAGTCCTCTTTCTCTGAAAAATTCATTTATCCGACGATATATTCCAACCTGATCGTCAGTCATCTTACGTATCTTCTCTATATTCAGGGATGTTGCAACCATAGAATTGACATTCGTCCTATTATAATGGTATAAAGCTTTGGGCAAATGAGCCACCTTAGACGCATAAGATAGCAAACGGACCGATAAACCGTAATCCTCACAAAAGCTTAAGCCCTCATATCCACGAATCTGCCAGTTCTGATACAAATCTCTTTTAACAAGCATATTCCAAATGACTGTCCAACCACTCATGATATATATCCTAAGCAACTGCAATTTATCTAAAGGGATATCTATCGCACTACAATATTCAACAGACTCCTTTTTATGCATATAAAAATCACACCAACAAATATCGCTGTGAGTTGATTTAGCCTCATCGTATAAACGTTCATACATATCAGGCTCGACCCAATCATCACTATCACAATGACAAATATATTCCCCCGTTGCAACTTCTATCCCGGTATTTCTAGCCGATGGCAATCCTTTATTCTGTTCATGCCTAAGAAACTTGACTTGGTGCACTCGATGTGGAAACTCCTTCAAGACCTCTCTCACAATCTGAATGCTTCTATCAGGAGAAGAATCATCGACAAAAATGAACTCCATCTCCCTTAAAGTCTGCCCAAACAATGAACGAGCGCAACGCCCAATATACGATGCTACATTGTAGACAGGAATTATAACACTGACCTTACTTTTTTCCATAAATAAAGTAACGTATCAAAATCTTTATTCTTTTCCACAACGTGAGCTGGTCCAACTCATTCAGTTTGCTATAAAAGAAATCAAAATAGAACTTTTCATCAAAGTACGGAGACTTCCGATAATACTCCCACCAAATATCAAAGTTCACGCAATAACCCTTCCAAGGCTTCTGTCCATTATAATGTATAATTCCTTTCTGCAAAGCATCCTTCATCGTCTCATCATCCCAATGTTCATCCAAAACTCGATTCTGATAGTAAGCCCATTGTATGATAGTAGATAAACAAAAGCTTGGAGCTACATACTTAATGTTACCTCTACATACAATATTCAATATATCCATATCCTGAAACTTATAATCATTGTGAGCTAAGTCTTTAAACTTTTCAGCCAAACCGTCCTCTCTAATTTTCCGAGAATTAAATAACAAGTTTCCAGAATAGACTATAGCTTTGGCATCTAACCCTATCTTTCTATAATATGCATCATAGTCAGGAACCATGTAAGATAAAGAATTCACTCCTGCTATATAATTATTATCCAAGTCTGTATTGAAATAAAAATTTGACAGGTCCTCACGAAAAATAACATCGACATCTGAATATAGGATTTTGTCGTATTCATGAATTAGTTCCGGAATCAACAATCGATAATATGCAGCTTTAGTAATACCTCTTATCTCAAAGGCTCTCTCAAAAGCATTATCCACATCTCGATATTGAATTTTGCAATTGGAATAATAAGAGGGTAATAAGTCTAACTGTTCATGTTCTAGTTTTTCTTTTGCCGAATAGAGAATAAATATATCATAGAATGTCTCCTGATTCGCATTCTCCATCAATGATGAAATACAAACACAAGCAGGAAGCACCAGATTATTATCAAAAGCAAATGCTATAGGTACAACATTCATATTATCTTCTTGATTTTAGGAATACTACGGTAATAATCACTCTGAATAAATTTTATCCCCTCTCGAACAGCATTTAATTTCAATTTGAATACTGTAAAATTCAACTTCAATAATGAAATCAAGAAGGTAAAAAGAAGTGTATAAGCTATACATACAATATCCCATATTCTAAACAGAATAGACTTTTCCGGGAGAACTATAAAACGATGCCAAAAAACAACCTTAAAATAAAAATCCGCATAAATTACCCGCTGCGTTTTATTCTCATCATACAAGGCTGATCCTGCATCCAAATGTCGAATACCACTATGAAACCATGTAAGTTGCTTTAGTCCCAGTAGATATGCCTTATAATACATAACCTGATCTTCACCTAGTGCATATTTCATTTCATCCACCCATCTTTCTTCTTCAAAACGGATTTTCAGAAAGTTCTCCTTCGAACAAAAGAAGCAAGGACCGGCATTTGTCTGAGACCAATACACACCCGGCTTAGGATTACGATTATAAGAATATCCGGCGTTACGCATCACTTTATATCCCCACTTACCATCATCCTTTCTGGCAATCATCCGCCCAGATATTGCCATCATTAGTCTTTTTAGGAACGGGCGTTCTGCATTAGGGAATACATCAGCTGCAATTACATCAGCCTTATTCCGTACCAAATGGTCATATAAGCCTTCCACAGCATTCTCTGGCAAATATACGTCATCATCCAAAAACAAGATGTATTCACTCTCCACCTCATTATAGGACAATGCACGCTGTGCTACCATCCCCTTGGGTACATAAATATATTCTTCTCTTCCTATTGATTCTTTTGGAAGTTTATAGCCTTCGGCAATGTACACTACAATACGGGAAGGCTGGATAGTTTGCTTTGCCAAAGAATCAAGAAGTGTTTGGTATTTATTGCCAGCTGTACCTAACGTACGAATCACTACAGTATATTCCATTATACTATCCAATTTAAGCTGTACTTCTTCAGATTTCTTAATTTCAATAACAATTCTGAGATACATTTCAGACGATGTGTCAAGCACCATGCCATAACTTTAAGTTTAACATTCAAATAGGGGCATGACCATATATGGCAATGGCTATTGGGGAACAAAGCAAGAAATCTTGTGTAAGTAGTAGTTGTTAGCAACCACTCTTGCTTGCTTTTCAATATCCTCCAGCTCATTTGTTTTTCATATAGAGAAAAAGTATTCCTTTTTTCAAACCAAGAAATAACATCAAGATACATCATTATTTCATCATGCATCATCCTAGGGTTAGAACTACGCATGACTGAATTCATATTCAATCTATTGTAAAAATAGAATGGCCGATCTATAGTTACTATTACCTTAGCTGTGTCAAATACCTTCACTGCAAAATTAAAATCTTCGCAGTACGTGTAACCAACAGGAAACTGTAAGCCACCATCTTGCAATAACTTTTTTCTTATTAACAAGTTCCAAATTGTAGTCCAAGTATAACGCAGATACTGTCTAATAAATTCAACTTTATTCATGCAATACTTCGGAGTCCGATAAAGTATCAAGCCCGTATCCTGTACCATATAAAAATCGCACATTACAACATCAGCTGTTCTCTTTTCTGCTACAGTGTACATTGTATTAAGCATTTCATTGTCCATCCAATCATCACTATCACAGAATATCACATACTCACCTTTTGCATGCAACAGCCCAACATTCCTTGCAACCGCAACTCCACGGTTCTGCTCTAATTCAACTATCTGAATATCTTTTGCACGATCAGGATAGTCCTTTATAACGGATAATAGCACTTGCATCGAACTATCATTGGAGCAATCATTCACAAATATATATTCAATAGAATCTAATGTTTGCTCAAACAAAGAACGAATGCATTTTTCTATATGCCGTTCTACATTGTATACAGGGACAATCACAGAAACATCTATTTGTCGTTGAGCCATATCACACATTAAGTAAATATCAGAAACAACTTCTAAACCAATATCTATCCTTATACTTCAACAGTATCAGACTCAACAATATAGATGAGAATAGAGACAATATATATACTTTATAACTATTTTCCTGTAATACATATCCCCACAATACAACCCAATACATATGTACCAAATAAATAATAGTACTCATAATCCTCAAATGAATACAATATTTCTCACGAAGAAACTTCATTGGCATTTTTAAAATCAATTGAAATAAAAAATATGTAATCAAAACAGAACCTATAGAAGGATAGAAGAAGCTCAAAAGTATTCCCAGAAAAAGTCCTCCTAATAATATGTCATTACGAACAATTCTACCAGTACAAGCTATTTGCATACCTAATACTACATATATAAATCCTATAAAGAATCCATTACGAGTTGACTTAAACAATTTAAAATATAAATCCATTAATTGTGGTATCAGACCATTTTGATTACAATAATCTATGCCTATCCCCAGTAAAAAGAAAATAATCGAAATAATCAATACATGATACCTCGTAAGCTTGAAAAAGGAACATACAAGAATAAGCATAACTGCAACAATTAAAGCTAAAAGATACCATAATGGCCAAGAATAAAAATTCTCTCCAACCAATAAAAAATTCCGAATAAATATAATCACGCTATTAAAAGCTGAAATATCATCTGTTATAAAGCCCCAAATTGTAAATGGGAGATAACATAATGTCCATATTAAATACATCTTGCCAATCCGATATAAATACTTATGTACTCGAATCCGCCCATTCAAATTGAGAGGAAATTGTTGTCCCCTAAACAAAAGGAAGCCAGAGGTCATAAAAAAGTATGGAACAGCTATATTATAGATTAGCTCCAGTATCTGTCTTGCATATTCACAGTTTATGCTACTTTCCAAGTTAGAATGTATAGCAACAACGACAAAAGCCATGCATAATTTAAATACATCTATCGAATTAAAATTATATTTTTCTAATCCATGTTCCAAACTTACAGACAACGTATCAGCTTTCATCTCTTATACTTCCTAACGTAAATGGCCAATTTTTCTAATATAAATTTCTGTTCATCGCATGAACATCCCAATTTATATACACAAAACGCACAAGAAAATACGCAGGCTAAACATACTACAAAGGTCCGTGATAAGTTTTCTTCCATTAAACAATGAAAAAGATACGGAATTATAGGAGACAATATTACTACTTTCAATATCGGACAAATAACTTCTTGAAAGTATCTCTTTAGCCCCATATATATCATTGGTAATACAATTCTTAAACGTACATATTGTGTACACAGCTCTATTACAAAATGAATTATAAATACACTTATGGGAGACGTATGAAAATATTTCAAAGACACATAAGATATGGGAACGATTAGTATTAGCATAGTTCCTTCAATCAATTGAAATCGTTTTAGTATACCAGTAGCATGGACGGATATAATTATCGGATTAGATAAGGTCCCCAACAAACTTATACATAGCATTATTTGCAAGAAGCCAATTGTATAATCCGGCACTATACCTAGCCATAGCTTCAATATGGTAAATGTCTCTAACATAAGAGGCAAGATTATGAAAAGCATAATAAAGAATGAGAACTTAGACCCACGTATCAGCAAACTATGCATATAGCTAAAATCTCTCATCGCAAAACTTTTAGTTAATTGAGGATTTATTGCCGTTTGGAATGTTCCACAGAAATTAGCACATACCGATTGGACTTGAACGGCAACCCCTCTCGCAGCATTAACTAATGGACCAAAAAACATATTCAGAAGCACATTAAGTCCTTGCGTATATCCTATGAATGCAAGATTCCCATTTAACACCCATCCCGAATAGAGCATAATCTCTTTAAATAACTTTTTATCATATCTCATTTTACTCCTAGCTTCCTCAAAGTGCCTAGTAGCATAATACGAATAAGCTAAGAAGTCAAACAGCTGTATGAGAAATAATAACAATACATAAGTTATCAACTTATCGTATGGAATGACAACTAGAAAATAAACAATCACTAACTTCAAGATGATATCAGCAATTGAAATGTAAGCAAATGCTGTCATTCGTTCATGAGCTATGATAGTCGATACATAAGGAGTATTAAGTATTCCTAGGACTGTTGAAAAAACAGAAAAATGATAAACCCATAATGCTGCATATTGTCGTTCTACAGGTATCTGCAATTGAGTTGACATGAACCAAAGACCTATTGTTTCTCCCAAAATCAAAATGACTAATGTCAGTAATAGATATATACCTAATACATTTCCGAACGTATTTTTTAAAACATCCAAATCCCCTTTTCCTAAATCGAAAGTAAGATAACGGGATGATGCCGCACCTAAAGATCCAGTCAAGAAACCCAACAGACCTATGACTCCTCCCACCACATTATAGATACCATAATCCTCCACACCCAACGTGTTCAGCACGACACGCGACGTATACAATGACACCAGCATGCCGAACAGCATCCGCACATAAAGCATCAACGTGTTCTTCGCGATGCGGCGGGTATTTTCTGCGTGTGAATCCATCGGACTATTTACCCAATAACCTTTTCCAGAACGGACGTTCCTGCACCGTGCCGTGCAGCTCCTCCCAGTAACGTTCGGAGGTCCAGTGATTGTGCACCATCTCATAGATTGCAGCCCAGTCCGGGAGAGCACCTACATTGCGGTCGTCGATAAACAGGTCCGCCCTCACCTTGCGACAGGGAGAAGACGGGGTCTCGGAGGCTTGCTCGTCGGGATGATTGGCATTGACGGCATAAAACTCCAGACCGCGTTCGCGACAGAATGCAACCGCCTCATCGAGCAGACGACCTTCACGCACCGTCCACAGAATCAGCTGATGATGCTCAGCCTGCAACCGACGGAGCGTCGTTATCGCAAAAGGTATCTCACGACCGATGCGCGGATAACGGTGTTCCACGATGGTCCCATCAAAATCTACGGCTATGACCATGAATGTGTGTCAGATTGTAAAAAGATTCAACTTTCGTCAGCTGTACATCGGCAGAAACGGATAGTCGGCTGCAAGCGAACACCGGCTGGTCAGGATATGCTGACGGAGGTCCTCAGTCAACCCGTCCGCTTCAAGCATCGACAGCAGTATGTTGTCGGCCTCACGGCATACGGAAGTCACCTCCTTGAAACTGCCTATGCGGACATCCCCATACACCGTCCGGAAATGACGACCGACGGCTGAAAGAATGCCCAACAACGCCTCTGCAGCTTCACGAGAGTCGTCCGCCAACATCCAGTAACGGGCCTTCATGACCCATTGGTCAAGGCTCTTGGCGATGGTCATCAGGTCCAGCTGGTCGTGCGGACAGAAACAGCAGGCGTCCACCTCCTGCTGCAAGTCGGCGGTCGTCAACGGCGAGGGCTCGTCCTGCTGTTCACGACGCTGACGGATATACTCCTCGACATTTTCAAACGTATCCTTGCAGATTCCACCGATGGCAACCGTCATGTTCCCCAAACCTGTCACCAGGCACTTGTCGCGCGAGATGCGGATGCGGTAACCTTCAAAGCCGGCAAGTACACCGGACGTGATGCGTACCAACGTATTTCCCGGAGCATAATGGCTGAAAGGATGTGGCATGAAGCGGATGCGGTGAGGTGCCACCTGAGACACCAGCATGAAGGGTTGCATCTCCCGGTCGGAAATGATTGCCGTACGATGTGTACTGCGGTCGTTGACCAGGTAGACACCGACGAAGTTCTGCTTCAGATATTCCTGAATCCGGCGGCAATCGCCCTGCACAAAGATGAGTCCGGAGATGGTGGGTTGCTCCAGCTTCCTGACGTGACTCTTCTTCTTCCGATAGACAATGGATTTATGGATGAACGTGTTGAACTGCTCCTGCAACCGCGCATGGATAGCTTCCACCTTTGCACGGTGAACGAACAGGTAACACCACGAGGAGGAGGAGGTGCTCTTCACATCGGACTGTTTTCTCTCTTCCGCGCCTGACGAAGCAGACTCGTTACCAAGATTGTCCTCAATGACTTCAGAAAAAGTGTCTGAACTATACAGTGGCATCGATACTCTTTCTAATTTATGTACTGGCCTTTGCGTTCACATTGTGAATAAGGATCGACCACTTCCTTATAAAGGGAGTTTTGTATGTCTTTCATAATCACCAGTTTTTATCCAGTATAACAGCTCTTTATGCTATCTCTTCATGTGATCTGAGTAATGCATCTCTTATGAAGAGATGTACTTATAAATATATTTCATTGATAATCAATAATGTTTCCTTAAAGCGTCAAACCCGTTTTATAAGAAAATTATAAGAACTAGGACTATATTTCCAAAAATTGTAAGACGAAAATTATTTACTTTCAGTACTTTTCCGTATATTTGCCATTGCAAATCCATCTCTTCATAAGAGAAGTTTTTCTTTACATTCTGAATACCCTTGCAATATCCCTAAATAATATGTAAATATTTATATTAATTCTAAGACAAACGAAAGTAAGGATGAGACGGACCGTAGAGTCCGTATTTTTATATCCGGAATGAGGTCCTCCGTATCCGATTGCCTGTGATGCCCGCTCCGCTCTCAAACCATCCTTTCTCCGTTTGACATTTTGTCCAGGGAAGTCCTCCACAGTGCCTTTCCTCGCACCAAAATACGATTTGGTGGATTCGAAGGGCATTCTCAGGCGATTCGCAAAATACACTTTGACACAAGCTCGCATCAACCGACATCCCAATGGAGGTCAGAAGGCGTCCGGCTGTTCATTCTGACACTCGGTTCACGGAAACCTGCACATTGTGCCACCATCTGATTTTTTACGTCCGCGGACCTTCCAGAGAGTGAAACTCACTCTTTTGGCATTTCATTTTCCAAAGATTTGACTTCCGGGCGCGAAACAATAGTGTTTGGGGCATGAAACTATATTGTTTGACGCCTCAAACTATATTGTTTGGCTCGCGAAACAATATTGTTCCGGGCACGTTTTGTCAATATTCCGAAAACGAAGTGTATAGTTTTCCTAAATAGATAAACAGTCTTGACACAAGTACTAAATTCCTTTAACAGTTGGACGCTAATTCATCTCGACTTCGGAAAATATGAGTTAGCAGAAAAGTCCTTTTCAGAAAGGTTTGTCAAGCAAAGACCGCGAGATGCTGTCTTTTTGGTTTTTCGAAATCCGAACAGGAAGGATGTGTGCACGAGGAGCGTCCGTCAGGCGAAACAAGAGACATGCCCGTCAACATTCCTAAAAGAGTTTAAACGGTGTGCAACGAACGGAGAGATTCACTTACCTTTGTTCAAATCCAATCGGGATTGTCAGATAACAACAGTAATAGTAGAATATAATAAATAGGTATCGTATGAATCCAGTGTTTATTGCCGGACCTTGTGTCATGGAGTCTTTCTCGCTGATGGAGGAAGTGGCGCAAGAGCTTGTCCGCCTGAATCAAATCTACCATATCGACATCATCTTCAAGGCTTCGTTCGACAAGGCCAACCGTACCTCCATCCATTCATTCCGCGGCCCGGGACTGGAGCAGGGACTCAAATGGCTGGGCGACATCAAGACGAAATACCGCCTGAGAGTGCTGACCGACATCCACGAATCCTATCAGGCGGAACCGGTAGGCGAAGTGGCAGACGTACTCCAGATCCCTGCCTTCCTCTGCCGGCAGACCGACCTGCTCGTGGCAGCGGCACGCACCGGACGTACGGTGAACATCAAGAAGGCGCAGTTCCTCTCGGGCACCGACATGCAGTACCCCGTCGAAAAGGCACTGGAAGCCGGGGCTTCCGAGGTATGGCTCACCGAACGCGGCAACATGTACGGCTACAACAACCTGGTGGTGGACTTCCGCAACATCCCCGACATGAAGAAGTTCACCCCGACCGTCATCATGGACTGCACCCACTCGGTGCAACGTCCCGGGGCTGCCGGCGGCAAGACAGGCGGGAACCGTGAGTTTGTCCCCGCCATGGCTCTTGCAGCCAAGGCATTTGGCGCAACGGGTTACTTCTTCGAGGTACATCCCTATCCCGACAACGCGCTGAGCGACGGTCCGAACATGCTCTACCTGAATCAACTAGAATCTGTCATCCAGTCACTGCTATGAGTCAGATACGAACATACGCCGAGAAGTGCCTGCGCGACGAGGCAGAAGCCCTTCTCAACCTGATTCCGTTGTTAACGGACGACTTTGACCGTGCCGTAGAAATGATTTTCCACAGCAAGGGACGCCTCATCGTGACGGGAGTGGGCAAATCGGGACATATCGGGGCGAAGATTGCCGCCACACTGGCAAGCACGGGCACGCCTTCGTTTTTCGTCAATCCGCTCGACGCCTTCCACGGCGACCTGGGCATGTTCACGGCTGAAGACATTGCTCTGGTGATTTCCAACTCGGGACAGACCGACGAACTCCTGCGCTTCATCCCCTGCCTCATCGAACGCAAAATCCCCATCATCGGCATGACAGGCAACCCGGATTCACTCGTGGCACGCTATTCGGCATGCCACCTGAACACCTACGTCGAGCGTGAGGCCTGTCCGCTCAACCTGGCACCGACCTCTTCGACCACGGCTGCACTGGCAATGGGCGATGCGCTGGCATGTGCCCTGATGGAGGTGCGTCATTTCCGTGCACAGGACTTTGCCCGTTTCCATCCGGGTGGCAGTCTGGGCAGACGCCTGCTGACCCGTGCAAAGGATGTGATGCGCAGTGAAGACCTCCCCGTCGTCCCGTCAGGGATGAAGCTGGGCGACGCCATCGTCCCCATGAGCGAGGGCAAACTGGGTCTGCTGGTCGTGGCCGACGACGAGCACATCAAAGGCATCATCACCGACGGCGACCTGCGCCGCATCATGCAACGCTGGCATGCCCGATTCTTTGACCTGCGCGTAGAGGACGTGATGACTCCCAACCCCAAGCGTATCCATCCGGACATGAAGATTGCCGAAGTGGAGCAGATGCTCAACCGCCATAAAATCCACTCCCTGCTGGTCGTCGACGAAAACGATCGTCTGCTGGGCATCGTGGACAACTTCAGCTGTATGATTTAAACCCACTGCCAGGAGGGGAAGGATATTTGATTAGTTTAACAAACTATTCAACCCATTTATTAGGAATAATCGCGTGGAATTGCGTAATTTTGCACGCTTATATTCCAAACTCTAGACACGGATGAGACAACTAAAGATTAACAAAAGTATCACGAATCGTGAAACCGCTTCTCTGGAAGCCTATCTGCGCGAGATTGGCCGCGAGGAGTTGATTTCTGTAGATGAAGAGGTAGAACTTGCACAACGTATCCGTAAAGGCGATGAAGCCGCTCTGAACAAACTGGTGAGAGCGAACTTGCGCTTTGTCGTTTCTGTGGCAAAACAGTACCAGAATCAAGGATTGAGCCTTGCCGACTTGATTGACGAAGGTAATATTGGCTTAGTGAAAGCAGCCCAGAAATTTGATGAAACGCGCGGATTCAAATTCATCAGTTATGCCGTGTGGTGGATCCGTCAGTCCATCCTCCAAGCCCTTGCCGAGCAATCACGTATCGTACGTCTGCCGTTGAACCAGGTAGGTTCAATCAACCGCATCAACAAAGCACTGGCAAAGTTTGAACAAGAGAACGAACGCCGCGCTTCTGCGGGAGAAATCGCCGACGAACTGGGCATCGAAGAAGACAAGATTTCCGACGCACTCCGCGTATCGGGCCGTCATGTCTCGGTCGACGCTTCGTTTGTGGAAGGTGAAGACAACTGCCTGCTCGATGTGCTCGTCAACGATGATTCGCCCATGGCAGACCACTCGCTCGTCAGTGAGTCCTTGTCGGAAGAAATTGACAGAACCCTGTCCACCCTTACTCCGCGTGAGAAGGAAATCATCCAGACATTCTTCGGCATCAACCACCGCGAGATGAGCCTTGAAGAGATTGGCGACAAATTCGGATTGACACGTGAACGTGTACGTCAGATCAAGGAAAAGGCGATTCGTAAGTTACGCACAAGTCCGCAAAGCAAGCTGTTGAAGGCTTATTTAGGATAAGACGATTTTATCAGAATCAAGGATAGAGGGCGTCCGGAGCAATCCGGATGCCCTTTTCAGTATCAATACTTCGTGAATGCCGTCACGGAGAGGGAAGCGAGAGCCAACAGGATACCGACACAGACGACGCCGCTCCACTGCGCCAATGCCCAGGCTGAACCGGCTAGAAGAGTCCCCACCGAACCACCAATGAAGTAGGTTGTCATGAAAATGGTGTTGACCCGGTTTGCCGCTTGCGGTGCAACCTCGAACATACTGGTCTGGTTGCTGATCTGGATGCACTGCATGCCGATATCAATCAACAGGATACCTCCAATCATGCCGGCATAGGTATCCTGAGCAAAGAAGAGCAACAACCACGATGCCAGGAACAAGGCACAGCCCAGGAAGTTGAACCGCTTCACGCCTACCTGCTTCACATAACGGCCGACAATGGATGCCGACAGAGCACCGGCGACTCCGCAAAGTCCCAACAGACCGACCACATCACTCCCGACACAGAAAGGTTCCTGCGCCATCCGGAAAGCGAGACAGGCCCACAGGGAGAGGAAGGAGCCGAAGGCAAAGCCGGCACGTCCGGCATAAATCCGGAGTGGCGGATACTTCTTCAACAAGGAAAGAATGGATTTCATCAGATCGACGTAGCGTCCGCTGAACGTGGGGGCAATGTCAGGCAGCACGCGCATCACCACCAGGAAGCTGAGCACCATCAGCACGGCGGCAGCGTAATACATGGTCCGCCATCCCCAGAAGTCAGCGACCAGTCCACTCACCACCCGCGAAGCAAGGATGCCCGTCAGCAAACCGGATATGACCAGACCGACATTACGCCCCTTCGTCGCCGGGGTTGAGAACTGGGCGGCAATGGGAATGAATATCTGAGGAACGACCGAACAGATGCCGGTCAACAAGGAAGCACCCCACACGATACGGATGTCAGTAGCCACCGCAATGGCCAGCAAGGACAGCACCAGCACAAAGAAGTTGATTTCAATGATGCGCTTGCGGTGATACAAGTCGCCCAAAGGAATAATGAAAAGCAGTCCCAACGCATAGCCCACCTGGGTAATCATTGCGATAAGGTTGGCCTGGAACTCCGACACGCCGAAGTCCAGCCTCATCAGGTCGAGCAACGGCTGGTTGTAATATAAGTTCGCAACCGAAACACCGGCAATCACCGCCAGTGTCCACAACAAATGCGCCGGTATTCCGGCATTCTCTTTCAGTACCATAGTCATCGGATAATCGTCTGTACACAGCCTTCGTCGGCTGATTCGGATGCAAAGGTAGTCAAAAAATAAAGAAGCACGTAGCATGGAATCTCATCCACTCTACGTGCTTCTTCAATTTATCGGGAACGGAGCTGTCGGATGGCTCCGCTTTTCAGTCTCAGATGCCCAGCGACTTCTTCACCCCTTCGATCTTCTCGATGGCCGAAGCATTGGCTGAAGAATAGCATCCGGCACAACGCATGGTGCCCTTTGCCTCGATGTAGAACTTAATCTTGGGTTCCGTACCGGAAGGACGTACGGATACCTTCGTTCCATCTTCACAGAAGTACTGGATGACGTTCGAGGTCTCCGGCATGTCGAGGTCGCTCACGTTACCGGCATTGTCGGTCTGCTTCAGAACCTTGTAGTCTTTGGTCAGCACGATGGGCGAGCCACCCAGTTCCTTCGGCGGGTTGGCACGGAAGTTCTCCATCATCGCCTTGATTTCGTCGGCACCGCTCTTGCCCGGTTTTACGACGTTCACGGTCACTTCGCGTGAGAAACCATATTCTACATAAATCTCCATCAGGACATCATACAACGTCTTGCCATTGTCCTTTGCCCATGCGCAGATTTCAGCCAACAGCGAGCAAGCCGACACGGCATCCTTGTCGCGTACAAAGTCTTCAGCCAGGAAGCCATAGCTCTCTTCACCGCCGCCGATGTACTGCATCTTGCCTTCAAGCAGACGGATCTGACGGGCAATCCACTTGAAACCGGTATAGCAGTCGAACATGGTGATGTGGTTCTTGTCGGCAATCGACTTGATGAGTTCGGTCGTCACGATGGTCTTCACTACAAACTCGTTGCCTTTCATCTTGCCCATGGCAATGCGGTTCTTGATAATGTAGTAGAGGAAGAGCAGACACGTCTGGTTACCGTTGATGAGCACCCACTCGCCCTTGTTGTCCTTGCACGCCATACCTACGCGGTCAGCATCGGGATCGGAAGCCATCACAATGTCGGCATCCAGCTTCTTTGCCAACGCAATAGCCATCGTCAAGGCTTCGGCATTTTCAGGATTCGGAGATACCACCGTGGGGAAGTTACCGTCCTTCACCATCTGCTCAGGCACACAGTGTACGTTCTCAAAGCCCCACATCTGGAGTGAACGAGGGATCAGCATCATGCCTGTTCCGTGCAACGGCGTGTAAACGATGCAGAGGTCTTTCTGGCGTTTGATGACTTCGGGGTCAATGGAGATGCCCTTGACCTTCTCCAAGTAGATGTCGTCGATGTCCTTGCCGATGATGGTGATGAGGTCCTTGTTGCCTTCAAACTTGATGTCAGCTGCAAAAGCCACCTTGTTCACTTCGTCGATGATACCCTTGTCATGCGGAGCAAGCACCTGTGCGCCATCGTCCCAATAAGCCTTGTAGCCGTTGTACTCTTTCGGATTGTGCGAGGCAGTCAGGATGATACCGCTCTGGCAACCCAGGTGACGAATGGCGAATGACATCTCCGGAGTGGGACGCATGTCCTCGAAAAGGTATACCTTGATACCGTTGGCGGAGAAGATATTGGCTGAGATTTCAGCAAACAGACGGCTGTTGTTGCGGCAATCGTGCCCTACGACTACGGAAATCTCCTTGCGGTCCTTGAAGCACTTGTTCAAATAGTTCGACAGACCTTGGGTCGCTGCACCTACGGTGTAGATGTTCATGCGGTTGGAACCTACACCCATAATGCCGCGCAGACCGCCCGTACCGAACTCCAGGTCTTTGTAGAAGGCCTCGATCAGCTCGTTCTTGTCCGGATTTTCCAACATTCTTTTCACTTCTGCCTGTGTCTCGGCATCGTATGCCGGAGTCAGCCACTTCTGGGCTTTGGCAGTCACTTCTTGAATCAAAGCTTCATTTTCCATAGTAAATATTTTAATTAACCATTATACTAAATAAGCGTCCAAATGTATAAATTTAGACGCTTATAACCTACAATGGGTGGTAACTTTTTTAACTTAAGAGCGCAAAAAGTTATTCAGGAACCTTGTAACGCATACCGGTCTCCTGAATCACACGGCGATTGTAATCTTCAGGATATCCCGGACGTTCGGGAGCAGCCCCAATACCGTCTTCCGTCCGTTCGAACTGTCCTCCGCTCACTTTCTTCACCACCATATCGTTGTATTTCACAATCAGGAACTCGCCCAGCTTACGCCACTCCTTGTGCATGTTCTCAGCGGAAGTCACGGTATAGTCCGTCAGGTACTTCACAGCCTGGGCAGGGTCTTGCTCATAGAGGGAAACGGCTTTCTCCTCGACACCCTTCTGTGCATCGAAGAAACCTTTCTCCAGACGGCTCTGCACGGCACGAAGGTCACCAATCATCAGTCCGTAACGCGGATAAATCATGTTCGACACCCAGTTGCATACCCAGAAGGAGTTGTCCCAGGAGAACGTCACGGAGTCGGCTTCCTTACCGGCTGCAAAACAAGCGGGGATACGGTTGGTGCAGCAATAGACGGGGACATAGGCAATCATGTTGGCGTCATCAAGACCGAACCAAAGCACACCTCCCACGGCATTGGGGAGATGGCTGCGCATCTGGGCAACAAAAGTGAAGGCTGACTGCTGTGTAGAGATGGGACGCTCGTTGAAGTATTCCTTTCCGTCCACCTTAAACGTAAGAGGCGACGGACGGTAAGGACTATTGAAGGCTCCGGCACCCAGATCCGAGGTGATGTCAAGCGCCGTACCCTCATAATGGTCGCGCATGTCGTTCTGTATGTCCTGCAAGGAGAGCTTGCGGTCTGCCTTGATGTAGAGCGGCATCGGCTCCTTGGTCTCACCTTTTATATAAGAGAGGTACTTCTCCATCTCGGGATTGTGCTTGCGATAGAAGCTCCACACGCGGGCTTCGCAGAAACGGAGGGCACCGAAATCGGCAGGCGCATAGGCAGCAGAGAAACTGAAGTCCTTGTTTTTCCCGTCAAAGTAGCCTTTCTCGCGGGCAAAAGAGATGACATCGGGCGAATAGAGGCAATTCTCCTTGTCATCCAGGGGGAACTGATGAATGCGGCTGTGGTTGGCATGTGCGGCGATGCAGTCGTCAGGGATGCGGACAGCCACCCACACAGCTCCCTTCACACCGGGACCCTTACCAATCATCTCCATGATCCATGCTTCGTTGGGGTCTGCAATGGTAAAGCTCTCCCCTTCGCTGTAATAACCGTATTCCTTCACCAGGTCGGTCATCACCTTGATGGCCTCACGGGCAGTCCGGCTGCGCTGCAATCCCAGGTATATCAGACTTCCGTAATCAATCAGGCCGGTGGGGTCGGCCAACTCGGAACGTCCGCCGAACGTGGTCTCGGCAATGGTCACCTGATACTCATTGATGTTACCGATGACGTTGTAGGTTTGTGCCACCTGAGGGATTTGTCCCAGGAACTTGTTTGTGTCCCAGTCGCGGATGTCAATCATCTCGCCCGGCGCATGCTTGCCGGCAGGATAATGGCACAAGTGACCGAACATTCCGTACGAGTCGGCGGAGTACGTAACCAGCACCGAACCGTCAGTCGATGCAGCTTTGCCTACAATCAGGTTGGTGCAGGCCAGTGATTTCATTGCGACAGCCAGCAACAACGCAGCGGCCATCCAGACTTTCTTTCTCATGTCAGCTATTATTAATAGAATTAAGTTCCGCATACGCCCAACCAGTCAGTGGATGAGCTTGCGGAAGTTGGATTAATAGGATATGTTTAACAACATCATTTGTTATAATTAGCGTCGCAAACTTACGCATTTTTATCGGGATTTCGTATGTTTGAGGCTGTAAACCTATAAAATGTAGCATTATGATAGTCGGTATTCCCAAAGAAATCAAAAACAATGAGAATCGCGTATCAATGACTCCCGCCGGAGTACGCGAACTGGTCAAGAGAGGTCACACGGTATACGTACAGCATACCGCAGGCGAAAACAGTGGTTTCCCAGATGCTGAGTACGAACGTGCCGGGGCACATATCCTCCCGACCATCGAGGAGGTCTATGCCATAGCCGAGATGATTGTCAAAGTGAAGGAGCCGATTGAACCTGAATACAAGCTGGTACGCCGGGGACAGCTGGTCTTCACCTATTTCCACTTTGCCTGCGACCGGACACTGACCGAAGCGATGTTGCAGAGCGGAGCTACCTGCCTCGCCTATGAAACAGTGGTAGACAAGCAAGGGACGCTGCCGTTGCTCATCCCCATGAGCGAAGTGGCAGGACGGATGTCGGTGCAGGAAGGGGCACGCTTCCTGGAAAAGCCGCAAGGCGGAAAGGGTATCCTGCTGGGCGGCGTACCGGGTGTCAAGCCTGCCAAAGTGCTGGTATTGGGCGGTGGAGTCGTTGGTACGGAAGCGGCGCTGATGGCTGCCGGACTGGGTGCCGACGTGACCGTGTGTGACATCTCCTTGCCTCGCCTGCGCCACCTGGCTGAATTCATGCCGAAAAATGTCAAGACGATGTTCTCATCGACCTACAACATCGAACAGGAGTTGCCCACGACCGACCTGGTCATCGGAGCCGTACTCATCCCGGGAGCCAAGGCACCGCACCTCATCACCCGGGAGATGCTGGGAATGATGAAAAAGGGATCGGTCATGGTGGACGTAGCCATCGACCAGGGCGGATGCTTTGAAACGTCACATCCGACAACGCATGCCGAACCGGTCTATGAGGTGGACGGAATCATCCATTATTGTGTGGCAAACATTCCGGGTGCCGTGCCTTTCACTTCGACGTTGGCACTGACCAATGCAACTCTTCCCTACGCACTGCGTCTGGCAGACAAAGGCTGGCAACAGGCTTGCGCGGAAGACCCGGGCTTGAAGTTGGGCCTCAACGTTGTGGACGGCAAAGTAACTTTCCCCGGTGTGGCTGAAGCCTTCGGCATGGAACTGCACACCCTGTAACCGATTGGTACAAACACACAAAGACACAGAATCGCGCTGTCAGGAACGAGGGGGGCTGTCCTCCGATCATTCCACACCGTGATTCTGTGTCTCTGTATTCTCTCTGACGATGCTACTAGTAGCGGAAACGTTCCCGGAAGACGGTCGTGTTGCCACAGCGGTCGGTCACGGTCATCTCCAGCGTATGCAGCCCGCCACGTTCCACATCGGTCTCGCGAAGGTTACAGGTGAGGCTACTGTAGGAACGGTTGCACTCGAAAAGCACGAACTCGCCGTCCACCGTCGCACGGTAGCTGCCCAGCCCTGAAGCATCGTCACCAATCCGGAAGGTGATGCGCCCCGAAGCCCACCGGTTCCGATTCAGAGGTGTGACACGCGGTGCAACGGTATCAATCGCCACCGTATAAGTTCCCAAGGAGCGGACTTTGCCCTCCAGCCATCCGTCAACCCATTTACTGCCCACATACCACCGGGACTTCCCCGAGCACTCGGCAATGTAGTACTTCGTGCTGTCTGCCACGGGGAAATGGCGTACGCCGATACGCAACGGACAGTAATCATGCAAGGGGACGGAACGGTCATGCAGTTGATAGGTAAAGGCGATGGCTGCCGAGTCTGTCGTCATCTGCACATCCGCATCTACGTCTTCATAAAGCATCCCTTTCGGAATGGCAAGCTCCATGCCGGGACGCGTGAGGATGTTCGCACGGTCCCAACGCAGCAGCTGGTTGCCCGTACGTTGTGCAACAGGTATTTCCTGCCGGGTACCATGCACGGTGAAAGCATATTCCGAGCGGTTGCCAAAGCCATCTTCCAACAGATAGACAAAGCGGTAGTCACGCTCCTCGTCAATAGTCACCCAGCCACGTCCGGGAACCTCGCTCTGCACCAGACGCAGACGACTGCCCGGCAGAAGGTACGACTTGGCATAGAGGGCACGGGTACGAAGATAGGTGTCGTAATCAATCCAGCCATTAATGGCTCGGTTCTCGTCGAAAGCCACCCGGTCAGTCAGGCTGCTGAACACTTCCACACTGTCGACCAGCAGACGGATGGAGCGCACCCCATAGATGTTGCTGGTCCCGGTCATGTAGTCATTGGCACGGATGGCTACGCCAATCTTTCCCCATGCTTCAATCCGACGGTTCAGGGAGTTGCCACCCTGGGTCCACTGAAACTGCTGCTTCGCCGCACTTCCGTTGACCACTCCCTCACCCTGACGGGGATAGAGCATCACGCCCCGTGACAACGGACGCCGTGCATCCTTCAGGTGTTCCTTATAGAAAGGCAAGGGGTCAATCATCTCGTTCGTGTCGGTACGGCGCAGTTCCAGATGCAGATGCGGTCCGCCCGATGAACCGGTATTACCGCTCAGGGCAATGACATCCCCCTCCCGGTAGCGGAAGAGCGTACTGTCCGGCGTAAGGTTGACGGCAAAACTTTCCTGCCGGTATTGCTCTTCACGGACATAGCGGGCTATCTCCGGAGCGAAACTCTCCAAATGGCCATACACCGAGGTATAACCGTTCGGATGGGTCACATACAGCGCATTGCCATAACCGGTGGGGCTGACCGAGATACGCGACACGTAACCGTCCGCCACCACATGTACCGGCTTACCGGTGACTCCCTGCGTCTTGATGTCCAGTCCGCCATGGAAATGGTTGGGACGTAGCTCGCCAAAGTTGGCACTCAGCAGCATGGGAAAGTCAAAGGGAAGTCCGAAATGAAGCGTCTGCTCTTGTGCACGGACCAACGTCACGGCACAGAGCAGACAGAGAAAGAATAGTTTTTTCATACAAAGGATTCGTCTGTTAGCATTGCATCAAGCCGGGGTCAGCAGGCTTTGAAACTCATGTCCAACCCCTTTACCGAGTGAGTCAGTGCACCGACGGAGATGAAGTCCACACCCGTCTCGGCATACTGACGAAGGGTATCAAACGTGATGCCGCCGGAAGACTCGGTCTCGTAGCGTCCGCCAACCATCTCCACCGCCTTACGGGTCAGCTCGGGCGTGAAGTTGTCGAACATGATGCGGTCCACACCGCCGAGGTCGAGCACCTGTTGCAGTTCGTCCAGGTTGCGCACCTCGATTTCAATCTTCAGGTCCTTGCCCTTCTCCTTGCAATATTCCTTGGCACGGTGAATGGCCTTGTCGATGCCTCCGGCAAAGTCCACATGGTTGTCTTTCAGGAGAATCATGTCGAACAGTCCGATGCGGTGGTTCACTCCGCCACCAATCTTTACCGCCTCCTTCTCCAACATACGCATGCCGGGAGTCGTCTTACGTGTATCAAGCACACGGGTATGAGTACCCTCCAGTTGCTTTACATACCTGCGGGTCATCGTCGCGATACCGCTCATGCGTTGCATCACATTGAGCATCAACCGTTCCGTCTGCAAGAGAGAACGCACCTTGCCCGTCACGACCATGGCCACGTCACCGGGCTTCACTTCCGAACCATCTTCCATCATCACTTCCACCTGCATGGTCGGGTCAAAACGGTGGAAGATTTCTTTGGCAATCTCTACTCCTGCCAGCACGCCCGGCTCCTTAATAAGCAGTTTCGACTTGCCCATGGCATCCTCCGGAATGCACGACAGGGTGGTGTGGTCGCCGTCACCGATGTCTTCGGCAAAGGCAAGATCAATCAAACGGTCAATCAATTCGTGTACTGTTTCCATTGTGTTTATGTTGTATTAGTCAAATAGATTCAACTTGTTGGTCTGTGCATCCTGAAGGGACACAAGAGGGACCTCGTTCTTCTTCCGCCGCTCACACAAAGCGCGGTAGTTGTCATAGACCTCTTTCACGTATGCGTCCCGCGTCTCAGGATTGAGCAACCGGGCAGCTGCCGGCGCATTCTGCGACGCATCTTTCAGGTGGATGACCGGTCCGTCATAGACGGGGACAATCTTCAGCGCCGTATGCAGCGCACTGGTCGTCGCCCCACCAATCAGCAAGGGGATACGCAAACCGGCTTTCTGGAGTTCACGTGCCACATGGACCATCTCATCGAGCGACGGGGTAATCAGTCCGCTCAAGCCGACAATGTCCACCTTCTCTTCCACGGCACGGCGCACGATGACGTCGGCAGGTGTCATGACTCCCAGGTCTATAATCTCATAGTTGTTGCAAGCCATGACCACCGAGACGATGTTCTTGCCGATGTCGTGTACATCGCCCTTCACCGTGGCAAGCAGGACCTTACCCGCCGAGCGGCTGCCTTCCACCTTCTCGGCTTCTATCAGCGGTTGCAGGATGGAGACCGCCTTCTTCATCGTACGTGCCGTCTTCACGACTTGCGGCAGGAACATCTTGCCGGCTCCAAAAAGCTCGCCGACCTCATTCATCCCGTCCATCAGCGGACCTTCGATAATGGCAACCGCATGGACGTATTTCCGGACGGCTTCGGCAAGGTCCTCCTCCAGGTAGTCACCGATGCCCTTTCGCAAAGCATATTTCAACCGGTCTTCCACCGTACCGTCACGCCAGGCATCGTGATGCCCTTGTGCAGTGTCGGTTCCTCCTTCCTGCTGTCCCGCCTTCAACCGGTCAGCCAGTTCGATGAGTCGCTCTCCGGCATCCGGACGTCGGTTGAGCACCACATCCTCAATGCGTTCCAGGACGTCCGCAGGAATGTCGCTGTAGAGCACCGAAGTCGCCGGATTGACAATGCCCATGTCCATCCCTTCCCGAATGGCATGATAGAGGAACACGGCATGCATTGCCTCACGGATGTAGTTGTTTCCACGGAAAGAGAACGAGAGATTGCTCACTCCACCGCTCACATGGGCTCCGGGGAGGTGCTTGCGAATCCAGCCGGTGGCACGGATGAAGTCCACGGCATAGTTGTTGTGCTCCTCCATGCCGGTCGCAATGGCAAGCACATTGGGGTCAAAGATGATGTCGTTGGGGTTCAGACCTGCCTGTTCGACCAACAGGCGATAGGCACGTTCACAAACTTCTATCTTGCGTTCATAGGTATCCGCCTGCCCCTTTTCATCGAACGCCATCACCACAACGGCTGCACCGAGACGGCGCACTTCGCGGGCATGGGCAAGGAAGACATCTTCTCCCTCCTTCAGGGAAATGGAATTGACGATGGATTTGCCTTGCAGGCATTTCAGTCCTGCCGTAATAACCTCCCATTTGGAGGAGTCTATCATGATAGGGACGCGCGACACATCAGGGTCGGAAGCCACCAGGTTGAGGAAGGTGGTCATCTCGGTCTGCGTGTCAAGCAGTCCGTCATCCATATTGATGTCGAGCACCAACGCTCCGTCTTCCACCTGACGGCGTGCGATGGAGAGTGCTTCTTCGTAGTTCTTCTCTTTAATCAGCCGGAGGAACTTGCGCGAACCTGCCACGTTACAGCGCTCGCCGACGTTGACAAAGTTAATCTCCGGCTTCACCTCCAGCCGTTCAAGTCCCGACAGCCACAGATGCTCGGGCTTCTGTACCGGACGGTGAGGCGCTGCCCCGTCGACCAGGGCGGCATAACGGGCAATATAGGCATCGGTCGTACCACAGCAACCACCGATGATGTTCACCAACCCTTCGTCAATGTACTCCTTCACCTCGGCAGCCATCTGTTCGGGCGTCTGGTCATACTGCCCCAGGCTGTTGGGAAGTCCGGCATTGGGATAGGCGGATATATAATAAGGTGCATTGTCTGCCAATGTCTTCAGGAAAGGTTTCAGCTGTGCAGCCCCGAACGAGCAGTTCAGACCGACAGAGAACAGCGGCGCATGCTGCACGGATGCCAGAAACGCCTCCAGCGTCTGTCCGGACAAGGTGCGTCCCGACGCATCGGCAATGGTCACGGAAAGCATCAGGGGCACCCGCCGTCCGACGTTCTGCATGGCATCCTCGGCTGCATAAAGGGCGGCTTTGGCGTTGAGCGTATCAAAGATGGTCTCAATGAGCAAGGTATCGACCCCTCCTTCCAGCAACGCTTCCATCTGCTCCCGATAGGCAGCAGCCAGTTCGTCGAATGTCAGGGCACGACAGGCTGGGTTGTTCACATCGGGACTCATGGAACAGGTCTTGTTCGTCGGTCCTACCGAACCCGCCACAAAACGGGGCTTATCCGGTGTGCGGAGGGTATATTCATCCGCCAGCGCACGTGCCAACCGGGCAGCAGCCAGATTGATTTCGCGGCAAAGATGCTCCACATGGTAGTCTGCCATTGACACCCGGGTAGAACTGAACGTATTGGTTTCGATGATGTCTGCACCGGCTTCCAGGTACTTGCGGTGAATCTCGCTCACCACATCGGGCCGTGTCAGGCAGAGCAGGTCATTGTTTCCCTTCAGTTGTCCGGGAATGTCGGCAAAGCGGTCTCCCCGGAAATCCTCTTCTCGCAAGTCGTATTGCTGTATCATGGTTCCCATCGCTCCATCCAGTATCAGGATACGGCGGGGAACTAACTGTTCGATTGTAATATCCGGCATAAACTAACTGTTTCTCTCACTTCTATCTTTTAAAGGCACGGTCCATCTCACGGCGTGCATCTTTCTCTTTCAACGTTTCTCGTTTGTCGAACTGCTTCTTTCCTTTTGCCAGGGCAATCACCAGCTTCGCCAGTCCCTTTTCGTTGATGAAAAGGCGGGTCGGGACGATGGTGAAGCCCGGAGCCTGCGAGTCTCGCTCCAGCTTGCGCAATTCCTTGCGGTTCAGAAGCAGCTTGCGGTCACGACGCGCCGTATGGTTGTTGTACGAGCCATAAAAATATTCGGCGATGTGCATGTTCTTCACCCACAGTTCTCCACGGATGAAGTAACAGAACGTGTCCACCAGGCTGGCTTTTCCCATACGGATGGACTTGATTTCCGTTCCCGTAAGGACAATGCCTGCCGTATAGGTATCGACAAACTCGTAGTCAAACGAAGCGCGTTTGTTCTTGATATTAATAGGAGTAGACTTAATCATAAACTCTGCTGTTATTTAACTTTACTTACGTTTCGCATGTGCCGGTCCGCTTGTCAACTGACGGCCCGGACACGGGTCTGCAAACGTCGGATTACTGTAACAAGTACGACAGGCGCATGAACACCCATCGGATGAGCATCGGGGCGACGATGATAAACACGGATACGCTGAGCGTATAGACCAGGCGTTTGTTCTCTTCCACCTTCATCAGGCGTCCGGCCCCTTCCCACACCACATAGACAACATAAAACTGGAAAATAAGTTGCAGGATGAGGAAGCTGGGGAACAGCCCCGTCACGATATCGAGCACGAAAGTCACCACCATGCTGTAACCGACGAACTGCTGGCACAAGGCCGGCTCGCTCGGACGGTTCAGATACCTCATTCCACATTGGTTCGTCAGGTAGGAAACCAGGAAGTAGCCTCCGAAGAGTGCCACAAACACGGCGCAACAGTTGGTCATGGCCAGCTGCAACGAGGAGCCTCCCCACCCGACACCGATGAGGGTACCGATGAACATCGACAACCCGCAAAATGCAATCATAGGATAGACGAAGGTGCTCATCACCGCTCGCCTATCCTCTTCTAAACTAATTTCCTCCCAAGCCTTCGCCGGGGAGGAAATCAGAGTTATCACTTTTCGAAATAATTCTTTATAGTTCACCTCAATCAATAAGTGCGTTTCAAATAGCCTTTCTGAATGGAAGCATAGTTCATGGATACTTTCACCTCCTCATACTCGCCCTTGCTGTTCTTCTGTGCCTTGTAGATATTAAAGGTCACAGCGTCCTCATCGGCAATTCCATTCAGATAGGTATACAGTTCATAAGTATCAAAGTAGAAGCAGAACGTGCTCTTCTGGGAGATGTAGCCTTCCTTCAACTTCCCATTCTCATCCAGGCATTCGCTGGAACGGTTGTCATAACCGAGAACCAGGTCCACAATCTTGTTGCTCGTATCCAAGCGTTTCACCTTTACATAGTAACGGGGAGTCAGCAAGGTATACGAATCGCTGGAAGAAGAGCTGGAGCTTTCGTTCTTCTTGGCATAAGCCATGCCGGTAGTCATGAAGTTCATATAGCCGTTCAGGGCGTTGACCAGGCTGTAACCGTCCGGAGAGAACCAGTTCAGGCTTTCCATCTCCGACAGGTTCAAATCCGACCACGAAGCGTCTTCCAAGAAGGATTGCGCCTTGGACAGGGTCACGTAGAAGTTCGGGGTAATCGTCACTTTATCGCCCGGATTGATTGTTTCCAGATTGGCATCCTCGCCGGTGAGCTGACCGTAGACATACATGCGGTCGATATCCATCAACGTCGTAGCCGAGATGCCTGAAAGGGTCACGATGACACCATTGTCCAACTTCACGTCTGCACTCAGGCTGCCCAAAGGCTTTCCGGTACATCCGATGGAAGGTGCATAGTCAGAGTCTCCCAGACAAGACGAGAACAACAGTGCAACGACTGACAGCATTGCAAGAACAGAAATCTTTACTTTTCTCATAATCCCAATGAAATTAGTTAATGTAGTATGTTATTGTTTTGTTTAGTTAAGTCGCGGCAAATATATAAAGATTCTGACTAATAATCAAAAAGGAAAGAATGATTTTCAGGGAGGAACAGCGTCCGGACCGGCATCCGTCACGTTCAGTCCTTCACTACCTCGGCAAACAGCTCCAGATGCTCGTCCACATAGTGGGCGATGGCGGCAGTGATGGCCTCCTCCTCTTCAAGGTATGTTTCTTCGAGGGGGTCGAAAACTTCATATTGTTCATACATGGCCATGAACTCCTCGTCGGTGCAGTCACGGGTCAGATCCTCCTTGTGGGCATCGTAAATCTCACGGGCCTTGTAAATGAGCTTGGAGAAGTCTTTGAGTCCGAAGAGGCGCATGGCTTTGGCAAACGGGTTTTCAAAGATGTAGGGACCGTAACCGTTCTGGATGAGTTGGACGAAACCGCCTTCCATCACCTCGTCACGGAACAGCTGGTAACCCAGCAACACGTGTTGTTCACCCGTGAGCAGAGGCATGGTTGCTGCGGTCAGCTCGCCACCCACACGTTCCCAGTAGGCATCGGTGAACACCTTGATAAACTCGTCCATGCCGGCTTCTGCCGCGGCAATGACTTTCGATTCGGCTATTTGTATCGGTTTGATTGTTTCCATCGTGCTATTTGATTGATGAGGGAACAAAGATAGGGCTTCTTCCCGAGGAATGAAGAACGATTCGTCCACATTTTTTGTGGCGCATCCGCCCGACTGCCCGACGGAGACGCATCCGGCAGGCTGGGGAAAAGGAGCCTTCACTCCTGCGCCTGACTGCCGTCTTCCAGCTCTTCCTTTGCCCAATTGACCAGGTAAAGGCGCTCCGTGGCACGGGTGAATGCGGTGTAGAGCCAGCGGAAATAGTCGGGCGTCAACATGTCCTCGACCAGATAGCCCTGGTCCAGGTAGATGTGCTGCCATTGCCCGCCCTGTGCCTTGTGGCAGGTCACGGCGTAAGCATACTTCACCTGCAGGGCATTGTAGTGGGGGTCCGCCTTCATCTTCTTCATCCGGTCTGCCTTGTGGGGGATGTCGGCGTAGTCTTCCAGGACGGTATTGAAGAGGCGGTCGTTCTCTTCCCGTGAGAGGGAGGGATAGTCGGAGTGAAGGGTGTCGAGCAGGACAGTGGCTTCGAGTTCCCAATCGCCGTAATCGGGAAAGGACAGCAGCACATCCGCAAAACGGAAGCCGTACAGTTCGCGCGTCCGGCGTACCCGGCGCACGACAGCCAGGTCGCCGTTAGCAATGAACTCCACGTCCTTGTTGCCCTCCGTCCAATAGTAGTTGTTCTTCGCCACCATCAGCCAGTCTCCGGAGGTCAGCTCTTCTTCCCGGTAGAGAATGGTCGAACGGATACCATTATTATATTGGTTCGCACGTTTGTTGGAGCGGCAGATGACCATCGTCTCGTCCATACCGACCTTGTCATAGCTCGACGATAGCGCCTCGATCAGCTCACTACCCGGGAGTCGGCGTATGTCCGCAAAGCCCTGAAGCTGGAACTTCGGGAAATCGAAGCAGGCCTCTTCCGCCAACAGGCTGCGCAGAAGGGTGGCATTGAACAGGATGCCGGAGCTGTCCAGCTGACGGACGACCTGGGTCAGGCACACCTCGGTCACTTGTAGCCCGTAGCCTTCAAGCATCGGCACCGACAATGCCGGGCTCTCCTCCTCTCCCACCGGCGGCAGCTGTGCCGTGTCTCCCATCAACAAAAGCCGGCATCCCTGACCGGAATAGACATACTGCACGAGATCGTCCAGCAGACGTCCGGAACCGAAGCCCGCGCCTGCCAGCCCCTCGTTGGCAATCATCGAGGATTCATCGACCAGGAAGAGCGTATGCTGATGGAGGTTGTCGGACAGCGAGAAGTTGTCGGTGCGGTTGGAGAACGACCGCTGGCGGTAAATCTTCTTGTGGATGGTATAGGCGGGATGACCGGCACTGCGTGAAAAGACCTTGGCGGCACGCCCGGTGGGTGCCAGCAGGACCACTTTCTGTTGGAGGGCATCGAGCGTCTTCACCAGCGCACCGACCAGCGAAGTCTTTCCCGTTCCGGCGTATCCCTTGAGCAGAAACAGACTGTCGGGCTGCGTGGACAGCATGAAATCCGCCAGGGCATCCAGGGCTTGTTCCTGTCCGGAAGTAGGTTGAAATGTCAGGTTTGATTTGATTTGTTGGACAAAGAAGGCGTTTATCATTCTTTTTAGTGTTATTTTTGCAGCACGAATGTAAGCTAAAAAGCCCTATCCGGCAACAATCAGAATGAATAAATCGCAAACAAGCATTCAGTAGACCATATACCCAGCGACATGACAAACGACCTTTTTGACTACAACCTGACGGAACAATACCGCCTCTGCCTGCGCATCAGTGCCGAACGGTTCACCTTTGCACTCCATGACGAAACGGGGAAACCGGCATTCTACAGCCGGGACTATTCCACGGACCGTGAACGTTCGCTGACCGCCAACCTGAAGACCATCTTCAAGGACAATCCGTTTGCCGGACGGACGTTCCGTCATGCCGACATCCTGCTCGCCAACACGCCGTGTGTCGCCATCCCGCGGGAGGAGTTTGAGGAGGAACGGGCTGAAAGTCTCTACTACGGCTGCATGCCCAGGGAGAACCGTCAGACGATCTTCCATCGTGCCCTGCCGCAGGAGAACCCGGTATTGCTCTATGCCGCCGACCGCACATTCTGCCGGCTTCTGATGGAGCAGCTGCCCGGTGCACATATCTGCGCGTCCGTCCTCCCGGTTCTGGAGTACCTGCACCGACGGAGCCTGACCGACGACCAGCGCAAACTGTTCGTCCACTTCCACGACCGACGGATGGACGTGTCCGCCTACGAACCGGGCAAGCTCCTTCTTCACAACACCTTCCGCAGTACGCAGGGGGCAGACGTGGTGTACTACCTGCTCTACATCTGGCAACAGCTGGGCTTTGACCAGCAGAAGGACGAGCTTTACCTCATCGGACGTGTCCCCGACCAGGAACATACGCTCCGGGAACTGCACCGCTTCCTCGCGGAAGTGGCATTCATCCATCCGGCGGCAGAGTTCAAGCGCGCTGCCTATGCCCGGGGGGATGCGGACTTCGAGATACAGGCGGACTTCGCCCTTTCCTAATGTAAAACCGTAAAACAACCAACAAACCGTATGAGAGTCATCAGTGGAATCTATAAACGCCGTCGCTTCGACGTGCCCCACAGCTTCAAGGCACGCCCGACAACCGACTTTGCCAAGGAGAATCTGTTTAACGTACTGACCAACTACCTCGATTTCGAGGATGGAGTATCCGCCTTGGACCTGTTCTCAGGAACGGGGAGCATCAGCATCGAGCTGGTGTCGCGGGGTTGCGACAAGGTGATTTCGGTAGAGAAAGACCCGCAGCACCATGCGTTCATCTGCCAGGTAATGAAAGAGGTAAAGACCGACAAGTGCATCCCCATCCGCGGCGATGTGTTCCGCTTCATCGAGCGTTGCCACGAACAGTTCGACTTCATCTTTGCCGACCCGCCCTATGCCTTGCCGAACCTGGAAGAGATTCCGTCGCTCATCTTCAAGCACGGACTGCTGAAGGAGGATGGCATCTTCGTCCTCGAACATGGCAAGGACAACCACTTCGAGGATGACCCGCACTTCATGGAGCACCGCCACTACGGCAGTGTGAACTTCACGCTGTTCAGAGCAACGGCGACAGCAGACGAACCACCGACTCTTTGAACTTCTCGCTGAACGGACGCTCCCGCCACTCCTTCAGGCGGACCATCCGGCACGAGCGCTGGTCGTTCAGGAAAAGCATCCTTGCCTCCAGTGCCGTCAGTTCGTCATAGACAAAGGCATTGATTTCAAAGTTGTGCTCAAAGCTGCGGAAGTCCATGTTGGTCGAGCCTACGGTGACCAGACGGTCGTCGGAGACCATCAGCTTGGAGTGCAGGAAGCCCTTCCGATAGAGATAGACCTTCACGCCTGCCTTCAGCACATCCAGCACATAGGACATCGACCCCAGATGGGTGAGCAGGCTGTCGGAACGTTCGGGCAGCATGATGCGGACGTCCACCCCCGCCAGGGCTGCCGTCTGCAAAGCGGACAGGACCGGCTCGGTGGGCATGAAATAGGGAGTCTGAATGTAGAAGTAGCGGCGTGCCCCCGTGATGGCAAGTACCAGTCCCTGCATGATGGCACGCCACTCGCCCACCGGCTCCGACGTGACCGTCTGCATCAGGGCGGTCCCTGTCCCTTCGACCGACGGATAATATTTGGATGCCGTCAGCAGGGAGCTGTCCACGAAGAACCAGTCCATCAGGAAGTTGCTCTGCAGTCCATAGACTGCCGGACCGGTCACCTTCAGGTGCGTGTCCCGCCATACGCCGAAGCTGACGCCCTTCAGGTAACGCTCGGCAATGTTCATGCCGCCAATGAACCCCACCCTGCCGTCGATGACAGCCACCTTCCGGTGGTTGCGGTAGTTCACCTTGCTGGTGAATAGCGGGAAGCGGACCTTCAGGAAGCCCTTCACCTCGATGCCCTCGCTGCGCATCCGGTCATAGAAGGCATTGGGCACCTTCCAGCAACCCACATCGTCATAGAGCAGACGCACCTCCACCCCCTTCTTCACCTTATCCACCAGCAAATCACGCACCAGACGCCCCACGGCATCATCCTCGAAGATATAGAACTCCAGATGGATGTGGTGGCGGGCTCTGGCAATCTCCTGCATGAGCGACTGCAACATGGAGTACCCGTCAGGGTAAAGCTCCGTGCTGTTGCCTTCAAAGGGAAGGGCCTTGTTGAGCGAGTGGAAGAAATTGATGAGCGAAGCGTATTCCGGCGGTGCCTGGAAGGAACTTTGCTCCACATACGCCTGCAACGACTTGCGGCTGATGCGGCTGGCAGCCCTCCGGCTGATGAGGTGCTCGCGCCGCGTGTTGCGTCCGAAGAAGAAATAGAGCACCAGCCCGACGACCGGGAGGAAAAGCAAGACAACGACCCACGACATGGCACGCACAGGGTTCCGGTTGTCGAGCACGACAACCAGCACCGTACTGACAACCAGCACCAGATAGGCGAGTCCCAGCACAGCCAAGAACACTTCATGCATCATTACATCCCAAACCATAGGGCACGTTTCTTAGATAAGTTTGTACAAAATTAATCCGAAATGCAGACGTAACCAAGCAGAATCGTCTGATTGTTGTGCACGCAAGGTGCGTTTTTATCTACTACAGGCCGGGGATAGACGTTACTTAACCGCCACTTGAACGGACCAAAGTATAATACTTAGCCTGCCAAAGTATAATACTTAGGGTGCCTAAGTATAATACTTTGGTCTGTATAAGCCCGGCTTGGTTCGTATCTATCCCTGCCTGGGGAGAGGACAAGCCACGCCTTCTTCCGGTAGCATCCCCGGACCGAGGCTCAGACGGACGCCCCATAGCCGTCCGAAAACAAAACGATGCGGACTACACGGCGGCCCATTGGCCTGTCAGTGTAGTCCGCATCGCTTCAGAGGAGCAGCATGCCTGCAGCATCAGAATCTCCGGGGTCTGCCAAAGCCGCCGCCACCGGGAGGACGATGTCCGCCGGGACCAAAGCCCCCGAATCCGCCCTCATCGCGACCCGCCTGCTTGCCTCCGAAGAGGTTCAGACGGTAGATGAAGTGCAGCATGCAATAGCTGTTGATGGCATTGGTCTCCGAGTCCCGACGCATGAAGGCGGTAATGTTACGGCTCACGTTACTCTGGTTGCGGAGGATATCAAAGACCTGGAAGGTGATGGTAGCGGCATTGCCCTTGAGGAAGCTCTGCGAAAGCTGTGCATTCCAGATCAGTTCGTCGGTATTCATGCTGGCGCTGCTGTAACCCCGACGGCTGCTGTTGGATATATTGGTGCTCAGCTCCATGTTCCAGGGGAAACGCACGGTCGCCTCACCGCCGTAGGAGAAGTCGTAGGTATTCATGTTGTTGCTTTCCTGCAACTTGTTCTTCACGTCACTGTAGCGGATGGTTCCGTTCAGCGAGAAGTCATACCAGTCTGAACGGTAGTTGAAGCGCAGGGCCTCCATCAGGCTCAGGTTGTTCGTCACGTTCTTCATCGACTCGTCGTTCTGGAACAAATAGGAAGGCTGGTTGGAGTAGCTTCCGCGCGTGAAGGTATTGATGGTGAACTTCTGGTTCTTCAGGGCGGTACTCAGCATGAACATGGCTGATGCATTCCAGTCGCCGTTGATGTTCTCGGGTCTCGTGGTGCGCACACCGGTTTCTGCGTCATAGCTCATCCGCGAACTGATGGAGTTGAGCGTGTTGGTATAGTCCAGACGCGCCATCATGTGGCGTTGCTTGTCGGGATTGAAGGTGCTGAACTCCGAGCTGATGCGGTTGTTGTACGACGGTTTCAGACCGGGGTTACCGCGGGTGATGTTCAGCGGGTCGGAATCATCCACCACATCGAGCAGGTCGGTCATGCTCGGCTGGGAGGTGGAACCGCGGTAGTCCAGACGGAGCTGGGTCTGCTTGGAGAAGCGGTAACGGAAACGGATGTTCGGCGAGAAGTTCTGCACGTGGCGTACGACTGCCGTATCGAGTCCCTGGTACTTGTAGGACATCTCCGACTTCTGGGGCACGAAGTTCAAGCCCACATTCAGACGGAGCTTCTCCCGGGTCACACGCAGGCTGATGGCTGCCGTATGGATGAAGTTGCGGTATTCGGCAAACTGGCTCTGCTCGTCGTCACGCGTCAGGTTGTCAGGGTTGTCGAAGTCCACCGGCAGCTCGAAGCTGTCGAAAGGAATGCCGCCAATGTCATAGGTCGCACGGTCGCTCTTCGAGTAGCGATACTGGTATCTGTAACGGAACTGGAGCCAGCCGCCCTTGAAGATGGGTTCGCTGTAGAGGGCTTCCGCCGAGTAGTTCCAGTTCTTGGTCGGGGTGACGGAATAGCGGTTGATGGCTTCGGGGTCCTGCGGATTCAGGAAGTACTCGATGCGCGACAGGGACACCGACTCGCTGTCTCCGTCCGTGTAGCCCGCCGAACCGCGCAGCGTGATGTTGCGTCCGTCATTGCTCAGCCGACGGTTCACCTGCAGGTTCAGATTGGCATCGGTCGAGTTGCCGTTGCTGGTCGACCACCGGCGGTTGCTGTTCACCAGAATGTCCGACAGGGCACTCTCCGCCATCTGCTCCAGCGGGTCGGTGATGCCGTCGCGATAGGGGTCATCGTTAAAGGTAGCCGACGTGTTGTTGGAGTTGCTGTCGTCTTTTCCATAGGAGAAACGCGGACGGATGATGATGTTGGTCAGCGTGTCCGGCTTCCACTCGAACTTGAAGTCCGTATTGAAGTTGTTCGAGGTGCTCAGGCTCAGGCTGCGGGCATTCTCAAAGGAGCTGGACGCATCGAGGAAGGTCTCGCTGCTGGTCTTGCTCTGGTTGTCGTTCTTGTTGTAACCGAAGCGGGCGTTACCCTCAATCTCCAGTTTCTCGGTCTCGTTGGTGTAGTTCACACCGAAGTCCTTGCGCGTGCGCAGTCCCCGGTTGCCACGTCCCCTTCCGCTGATGCCGCGGTCGTCCACGTTGTTCAGACCTCCCATCACGGTGAGCTTCTGCACATCGTCAAAGCGGTTAACCATTCCCTTCAGCGAATAACGACTCTTGGTACCTCCTGCAGCATCGACATTGGAGAACATGCCGTGCTTCATCTCCTTCTTCACCGAGAGGTCGAGCACCGTCTCCTCTTCCCCGTCATCGATGCCGGTGATGCGTGCCAGGTCGGACTGACGTTCGTAGGTCTTCAGCTTCTCGACCATCTCCACGGGGATGTTCTTCATCGCCATGTCCTGGTCGTCGCCAAAGAATTCCTTTCCGTCAATCAATATCTTTGAAATACTCTTACCGTTGATGGTGATTTTTCCTTCATCGTCCACTTCGGCACCCGGCAGCTTCTTCACCAGCTCTTCGAGGGCGGAGCCTTCCGCCACCTTGTAAGCCGCAGAGTTGAACACGACGGTGTCTTCCGACATCTGTACCGGAGCCACGTGTCCCACGACAACCGCCTCCTGCATCATGATGGCGTCTGCCGAAAGGGAGATTCTGCCGACGTCGTGTTTCGGACGGTTGGCTGCCAGCTGAAGGTTCTTGAACTGGGATTGATAACCAATGAACGACACCTTCAACAGGTACTTGCCGGCTTTCACAGCAGGCAGCTGGAAGCGTCCGTTCATCTGGGTGACTCCTCCGTTGACAAATGAACTGTCTTTTGCCGAAAGCAGCTGGACAGTGGCCTGCCCCATTGCTTCATTCAAATCGGCGTCCCATACCAAGCCTGATACGGTCACTTTTCCGCCCTGGGCATACAGGAGCAAGCTCATCCAGGACAGGCATAAGAATAACAAACTCTTTTTCATATATTACGTTTACCACTGTTACGTTTTTTCCGTTTGACCTTTCGTGTGTGGAAAAGTTCAACGATTAAAGTTTTTTTGCAGATATTTTCCAGATTAAGGCTCACAAATATACAGCTAACAGCACGCTTTTGTCCGTCTTTGTCCGTTAAAAAACTATACAATCCCCGATATTCCGGGCGGACGGACATGCGTCAAGCACAAGAAAGGTTATCTTTGCGGGCAAATCCTAACGAAACGAGAGAAACATGAGCAAACAAGAAGTTATCATCTCCAGGCAGCTGGACGAGAGCCTCAGCCTCGCCGTCAGCCAATGTCCCCACGACAAACGATTCATCCTGACCGACACACATACCCGGCAGCTGTGCCTGCCGCTCATCGACCGGCTCCCCTGCCTGGAAGGCAGCGAAATCATCACCATCGGCGCCGGAGACGAACACAAGACCCTCGACTCACTGGCAGCGGTATGGAACGAACTGAGCAACCGGGGAGGTTCCCGTCACTCCTTGCTGCTCAACCTGGGAGGTGGCATGGTGACCGACCTGGGGGGATTCGCCGCATCGACTTTCAAGCGGGGCATTACCTATATTAATCTGCCGACGACCCTCCTGGCGATGGTGGATGCTGCCGTCGGCGGAAAGACCGGCATCAACTTCAACGGACTGAAGAACGAGGTGGGTGTGTTCAATCCCGCACGTTTCGTTCTGCTCGACACCGGATTCCTGCGCTCGCTCGACGATGCGAACCTGCGTTCAGGCTATGCCGAGATGCTGAAACACGGGCTTATCAGTACCGAGGAGCACTGGGCGGAACTGCTCAATTTCGACCTGGAACATCCCGACTACCAACTGTTGCAGGACCTCGTCGCCCGGTCCGTTGCCATCAAGGAACACATCGTGGAACAGGACCCCTATGAGAAAGGCATCCGCAAGGCCCTCAACCTGGGACACACCGTCGGACATGCCTTCGAGAGCCTTGCGCTGGAAGAGGGGCATCCCCGTCTGCATGGCTATGCCGTGGCATGGGGCATGGTGTGCGAACTGTACCTCTCGACCCTGCGTACGGGATTCCCGAAAGACAAGCTGCGGCAAACCGTGCAGTTCATCAAGGAGACGTACGGCACCTTCGCCTTCGACTGCAAGCAGTACGACCGCCTCTATGCCTTCATGACCCACGACAAGAAGAACGAAGGCGGACACATCAACTTCACCCTGCTGGGAGATGTGGGCGACCTGCGCATCAACCAGACTGCCGGTAAAGAAGAGATTTTCGAGATGCTCGACTTCTACCGGGAAGCCATGTGACCGTCCGCCCCCCTCCCGGCACATCACCGCATACAAAAGGCACAAAGATGCAGAAGGACTGACTGTTTCTCCTGCATCTTTGTGCCTTTTATGTATCAACGGACGGCAAACGGAACTTCTGCCCGCCTCGGTCCGGTTTGCGGTTTAACGGATGGTGACCATGGTGGCGCCGAAACCGTATTCACGGAAGGAAGCGTCCTGGTACGGATAGTCGCGGTATTTCGACTTCAGTTCCTTCAGGATGGCGTTGCGCAGCACCCCTTCCCCCTTGCCGTGGATGAAGACAATCTTCTGTCCCTTCCGGTCCTTATACTCGTCCAACGTCTTGCGGAACACGCCCAGCTGGTATTCGAGCATTTCGCCGTTGGTCATGTTGGTGGTGTCGTCGAGCAGTTCATGGATGTGCAGGTCCACCTCCACCAGGTCGTTCTTGCGTTGCGGTTTCTCGATAGGCTGCGACTTCGGACGTTCGGGCGTCTTCTTCTGCAACAGCGCTTCCTTCAGCGTATCTGCGTCGGCGAAATACTGGCAGACGGGTTCATCGTCCTTCACCAGGTCATACATCAGCGACGGCTCCTCAAAATAGATGGACGGACGGAAGGTGTGCAGCTTGTAGAACTTCACGGTGTCCACGCGCAGCTCCACGCTCACGACAGGTTTCAGCTGGAAGCTCTTGTCCTCCTTGTAAGCGACAAACTGCACCGCCACATGCTCCAGTTCATTGAGCACCTCCTTGCCGAACTCCTCCAGGAAGAGCTTCGTATTCGGTTCGATGACGCCTTGGGAACGTACCCGCCAGCTCTTGCCTTCCGCACTCAGGTAGGTATAATAAAGGTAATAGTTGCTGTCGTTCACCAGGTAGGCGTCAAAGCCGGTAGCCGAAATCGCCTTCACGTCCTGCGGGACGTATGCCAGCATCACATTGAGCCGTTCGCCCTCCCTGGTCTCTGCCGGACGATAGGTAATCTCCGGTTCCCGTTCCTCCTGCTTGGGCGGTTCGGGTTGTGCCTGCGGCTTGCGCTTGATGTTATAGTCATCGGTATCAATGACCACGCACTCACGGATGAGCATGGGGATGTCGAAGCCGTCGGCATCTTCCACCAACACCGTGTCTTTACCCTGGAATCCTTTCACGATGCCGCCTCCCACTTCACTCAGGAAACGGACTTTATCTCCAATCTTCATCTTTGTATCTGCTTTTGATGTTTTCAGGTTGCAAATATCGCGATATTTCTTGAGCAGACAGCCGCTTGTCCTTGGGAAAATGCAAGTTTCTTCCCGGACTGAAGGGTTGCCGGTCCCGTCGCCCTGCCTTTGCACTGACGGACCATTCCCGTTCCAGGAGCTTTTGACATTTTGTCAAACGAAGGCCTCCACAGTGCGCATCCTCGCACCAAAATACAGTTTGGTGGATTCCGAGGCCCTTCTCAAGCGATTCGCAAAATACACATTGTTGCAGATGGAGGGGGAATGCTGTCCTTTTGAGCTGTTGAGGTCCTTCAACTTTTCATCGCAGATACCCAGTGTCCGGTATACCATCCTTTCTGAAACCTTCCGATTTATTGACACGACAGTTCTTCTGGAGAGTGAAACTCACTTCTTTTTACTTCCATTTTCCAAAGATTTGACTTCCGGGCGCGAAACAATGGTGTTTGGGAGGTGAAACTATATTGTTTGACGCGGCAAACTATATTGTTTGGCTCGCGAAACAATATAGTTCCGGGCACGTTTTGTCTGTTTTTCGAATACGGAATGTATAGTTTTCTAAAATGAAGGGCCTTTTTCGGACGTTTCGTTTGCAATCATTCACGTTTCATCTCCAGATGATTGGATTTTCGAAAAGTACGAGTCAGTTTAAAACGGCAAATCAATAACTAACGAAAGCAAATGGGACCGTTCCGACTTCAGAATGTCAACAGCCGTTCGTCCGTCAGCTGACAAGCCGGACGGATGCGGAACTTCCGTCATCAACACAGGCAAAAACCTCCCGGCTCTGCTGAGAAATGTTTACCTTTGCCCCATAACCATCTGCACAGTCCTATGAAAACAGAATTTGAGAAAATGCGCAGCGAGGAGCTTTATGACTTCTCCGACCCGGAAATCACCCGGAGCCTGGTCCACGCCAAGGAGACGTGTGCCCGTCTGCAAACCATGACCATCTACAGCCCCGACTACCGGGAAGTAATCGAAGACCTTATCCCCGGCTTTCCGCAGAGCGCCACCATCTGCCCGCCCTTCCACTGCGACCACGGACACGGCATCGTGGCGGGCGAGGGAGTCTTCGTCAACTACAACTGCACGTTTCTCGACGGTGCGCTGATACGCATCGGACGGAACACCCTCATCGGGCCTCACTGCCAGCTCTACACCCCCCAGCATCCCATGGATTACGTTCCCCGTCGGAAACAACAGGAGACAGCCTACCCCATCACCATCGGCGACGACTGCTGGCTGGGCGGAGGAGTCATCGTCTGCCCCGGTGTGACCATCGGGAACCGCTGCATCATTGCCGCCGGCAGTGTGGTGACACGGGATATCCCCGACGATTCGTTGGCAGCAGGCAATCCCGCCGTGGTGAAACGTCGGCTGAACGGGTAGCGGAAGGCAGAGGGTTCTTTCATTCTTCATGGAAAACCCTTACCTTTGCATCCGCTAAAAAACAGGAAGCGTGCCGACCGGCACATCCGTCCCTCCCGCATCCCGACCGGAGCACGCCGGCACCGCTTCCGCCAATTCCAACAAACGACATGGAAGAAACCAAACACATCCGTATTGAAGATTTCGATTATCCCCTGCCCGACGAACGCATCGCCAAATTTCCGCTGCCGGTGCGCGACCAGTCAAAGCTCCTGGTCTACCGCCACGGTGAAGTGAGCGAAGACCGTTTCACCTCCCTTCCGGAGTACATCCCGACGGGCAGCCTGATGATATTCAACAACACCAAGGTAATCCAGGCACGCCTGCACTTCCGCAAGGAGACCGGCGCCCTCATCGAGGTGTTCTGCCTCGAACCCATCGCCCCCAATGACTACGTGCTGTCCTTCCAGCAGACCCACCGGTGCAGCTGGCTCTGCATGATAGGCAACCTGAAGAAATGGAAGGAAGGCACGCTCGTCCGCGAGGTGGAAGTGAAGGGAATCCCCGTCCGCCTGACCGCCACGCGCGGTGAATGCCGGGGCACCAGCCACTGGGTGGACTTCGAATGGGACAACCCCTCCCTCACGTTTGCCGATGTGCTCGAAGCCGTCGGCGAACTGCCCATCCCGCCCTACCTGAACCGCGAGACACAAGAGAGTGACAAGGAGACCTACCAGACGGTGTACTCCAAAATTAAAGGCTCGGTGGCAGCCCCCACAGCCGGACTGCACTTCACCGAACGGGTACTGGACAGCCTCCGACAGAAGGGCGTCGACCTCGAAGAACTGACCCTGCATGTGGGAGCCGGCACCTTCAAGCCGGTGAAAAGTGAAGAGATTGCCGGACACGAGATGCACACGGAATACATCTCGGTGAGCCGCACGACCATCGAAAAGCTCATCGCCCACGGCGGAGAAGCGACAGCCGTCGGCACCACTTCAGTCCGTACGCTGGAGAGCCTATATTATATAGGTATACATATCCATGCCAATCCGGATGCCAACGAAGAGGAGCTGCACGTGCATCAGTGGGAGCCCTACGAGACCGACAGCACTCTGACAATCCTGGAAGCCCTGCAATGCATCCGGGACTACATGGAACGCCATCACCTGGAGGCCCTGCACTCCAGTACGCAGATTATCATCGCCCCGGGCTACCGGTACCGCATCGTCCGCCGGATGGTGACCAACTTCCACCAGCCGAAGAGCACCCTGCTGCTGCTCGTGTCCGCCTTTGTGGGTGGAGAAAAGTGGCGTACCATCTATGACTTTGCCCTCGGTCACGGCTTCCGTTTCCTGAGCTATGGTGACAGTTCGTTACTCATTCCCTGATTTTAACCTTATTTTTGGGCATAAACGGTGAATTTATGTCCCTAAACATAGTTTTCAATAGCATAATGCTCAAATATTCTCCTTACCTTTGGGGACAAACATTTGAGCATTATGACTATTACACTACCTAACCACCTACCTGAGTATCCCACATTCGTGGAAGGCATACGTCGTGCTCCGGACAGAGGGTACCGCCTCACTCCCGCACAGACCGCCACAGCCTTGAAGAACGCACTTCGCTACATCCCTGAAGAACTGCACGAACAGCTCGCCCCCGAGTTCATGGACGAGCTGTTGACCCGCGGAAAAATCTACGGTTACCGTTTCCGTCCGCAAGGCGACCTCAAAGCCAAACCCATCGACGAATATAAAGGCAACTGCATCGAAGGCAAGGCTTTCCAGGTAATGATTGACAACAACCTGTGTTTCGACATCGCGCTCTATCCCTATGAACTGGTGACCTACGGCGAGACCGGACAAGTCTGCCAGAACTGGATGCAATACCGCCTCATCAAGCAATACCTGGAAATCATGACCAACGAGCAGACGCTCGTGGTGGAAAGCGGCCACCCGCTGGGCTTGTTCAAGTCGAAGCCCGAGGCACCGCGCGTCATCATCACCAACTCCATGATGGTCGGCATGTTCGACAACATCAAGGACTGGGAGATTGCCGCACAGATGGGTGTGGCAAACTACGGACAGATGACCGCCGGCGGATGGATGTACATCGGTCCGCAGGGCATTGTCCACGGGACCTTCAACACCCTGCTCAACGCCGGACGCATGAAGCTGGGCATTCCCCAGGACGGCAACCTCAACGGACATCTCTTCGTCTCTTCCGGACTGGGAGGCATGAGCGGCGCACAACCGAAAGCCGCCGTCATTGCCGGTGCTGCGGCTATCATTGCCGAAGTGGACGCTTCACGCATCGAGACCCGCTACAAGCAAGGGTGGGTGGAACATGTCACCGAAAGCATTCCCGAGGCATTCAGCCTGGCAGCCCAGGCGATGCTCGACCGTCGTCCCTGCTCCATCGCCTACCACGGCAACATCATCGACCTGCTGCAATATGCCGTCGACCACCATATCCACATCGAACTGCTGAGCGACCAGACTTCCTGCCACGCCGTCTATGAAGGCGGATACTGTCCGGCAGGCATCACCTTCGAGGAACGTACGCGCCTGCTGAAGGAAGACCGTGAACGTTTTGAAGTGATGGTCAACGAGTCTCTTCGCCGCCACTTCGGGCTCATCAAGGAGCTGGTGGCACGCGGCACCTACTTCTTCGACTACGGCAACTCCTTCATGAAAGCCATCTATGACGCCGGCGTACAGGAGATATCCAAGAACGGTGTCGACGAGAAAGACGGCTTCATCTGGCCTTCCTATGTGGAGGACATCATGGGACCCGAACTCTTTGACTACGGCTACGGTCCCTTCCGCTGGGTATGCCTGAGCGGAAAGCATGAAGACCTCATCAAGACCGACCATGCCGCCATGGAATGCATTCCCAAGGAAAGACGCGGACAGGACATGGACAACTGGATCTGGATTCGCGACGCCGAGAAGAACAACCTCGTGGTTGGCACACAGGCACGCATCCTCTACCAGGACGCCGTAGGACGTATGAACATCGCGTTGAAGTTCAACGAAATGGTGCGCCGCGGTGAGGTGGGTCCCATCATGCTGGGACGTGACCACCACGACGTGAGCGGTACCGACTCTCCCTTCCGCGAGACCTCGAACATCAAGGACGGCAGCAATGTCATGGCAGACATGGCCGTACAGTGCTTCGCCGGGAACTGTGCCCGCGGCATGAGCCTCGTCGCCCTGCACAACGGTGGCGGTGTCGGCATCGGCAAAGCCATCAACGGCGGCTTCGGCATGGTGTGCGACGGCAGTGAACGGGTAGACCGGATTCTGCGTTCGTCGATGCTGTGGGATGTCATGGGCGGTGTGGCACGCCGTTCGTGGGCACGCAATCCGCATGCCATGGAGACTTCGGCAGAGTTCAACACCTCGCATGCCGACGGCTACCACATCACCATGCCGCACCTGGCTGAGGATGCACTCATTGAAAAGACACTGAAAGACAAAGGAATTCTGTAATCCGTGATTTCAAATCTCTCTCAATTCTTCTTTAACCTTATAAATACCCACCGTGAGCCCAAAAACTCCGGACAAAGAGACCTAAGAATACAGGAACTTAAGAACTTAAAACCTAAAATACCATGTGGACAAGAATTATGGAATGCGTGCCCAACTTCAGCGAAGGGCGCGACCTCGAAAAGATAGATAAGATTGTTTCTCCCTTCCGCGCCCGTCAAGGCGTAAAGCTGCTGGACTACAGCAATGACGAAGACCACAACCGCCTGGTGGTCACTGTCGTGGGTGAACCGGAAGCCCTGAAGGAGGCCGTCATCGAAGCCATCGGTGTCGCCGTGAAACTGATTGACCTGAACCATCACCAGGGCCAGCACCCCCGTATGGGAGCAGCCGACGTGGTGCCCTTCATCCCCATCAAGGGATGTACCATGGACGAAGCCATCGCCCTGTCAAAGGAGGTAGGCGCCCGTGTGGCAGAAGCGTACAACCTGCCGGTGTTCCTCTATGAGAAATCGGCTTCAGCTCCCCACCGTGAGAACCTGGCAGCCATCCGCAAAGGTGAATTCGAAGGGATGGCAGAGAAGATACACCAACCCGAATGGAAGCCCGACTTCGGTCCTGCCGAACGTCACCCGACAGCCGGTACCGTTGCCATCGGCGCACGCATGCCGCTCGTTGCCTACAACATCAACCTCGACACCCCGAGCCTGGAAATCGCACACGGCATCGCCAAGAAGGTACGCTTCATCGGTGGCGGGCTGCGCTTCTGCAAAGCCATGGGCGTGGAACTGAAAGAGCGCGGCATCACCCAGGTATCCATGAACCTGACGGACTACAGCAAGACCGCCATCTACCGTGCGCACGAGATGGTGCGTTTCGAGGCACGTCGCTATGGAGTGAACATCGTGGGCAGTGAAATCATCGGACTCGTCCCCATGGAAGCCCTGATTGACACAGCCGCCTACTACCTGGGACTGGAGAACTTCTCCATGCAGCAAGTGCTCGAATCACGCATCATGGAATAAGCTATGAAGAATTCCAATCTCATCATTACCGGTGCACGCATTGTCACCCCGCTGGGACGGACGGCACGCAAGGGAAAGGACATGGACGAGCTCTTCGATGAATACGGAAGCATCGAAATCACCGAAGGGAAGATTACCTATGTCGGTCACGACCGTCCGCACCTCCCTGAGGGGTACCAGGTCATCCATGCAGACGGGAAAGTGGTGTTGCCCGGTTTTGTGGACTCACACACCCACCTCGTCTTCGGAGGATTCCGACCGGACGAATTCATCTGGCGCCTCAACGGAGATACCTACATGAGCATCCTCCAACGGGGCGGAGGTATCCTGAGCACGGTCAAGGCCACCCGTGAAGCGTCTCCCTCCTCACTACGCAACAAGACGGAGTGGTTCATCCATACGATGAGCCAGATGGGAGTCACCACCGTGGAAGGCAAGAGCGGGTACGGACTCGACCGCGACACCGAACTGAAACAGCTGGAAGTGATGCAGAGCATCAACTTCGACCCGATACGCAAGGTCGACATCGTGCCTACCTTCCTGGGAGCGCATGCCGTCCCCACGGAATACAAGGGACGGGAAGACGACTACATCGACTTCCTCATCCGGGAGATGCTGCCCCTCATCAAGCAACGGATGCTTGCCGAGAACTGCGACATCTTCTGCGAGCGAGGTGTCTTCACCGTGGAACAGTCCCGCCGGTTGCTCCGTGCCGCACAGGAGATGGGCTTCGGTGTCAAGATACATGCCGACGAGATTGTGAGCTTCGGCGGCTCGGAGCTGGCAGGAGAACTGCATGCCTTGAGTGCCGACCACCTGCTCCATGCGTCAGACGCCGGCATCCGTGCCCTGGCAGACAACGATGTGGTAGCAACCTTGCTGCCCCTCACTGCCTTCACCCTGCGCGAACCCTATGCACGCGGACGGGAAATGATTGACAGCGGATGCGCCGTGGCACTCGCCACCGACCTCAATCCGGGCAGCTGTTGTTCCGGCTCCATCCCCCTGACGTTCGCCCTCGCCTGCATCTACATGCATCTCACCGTGGCAGAAGCCATCACGGCAATGACACTCAACGGTGCAGCAGCCGTCAACCGTGCCGACACCATCGGCAGCATTGAGGTGGGCAAGCAGGGAGACCTCGTCATGCTCGATGCCGACACCCCCAACGTCCTGCCCTATTACACCGGCATGAACGCGGTGGAACGAACCATCAAGGGGGGACGCGTCGTCTCCCACAGAGAATGATTACGATTGATTCATACCCAACAACCTAATACCATTATGTTAGCAGAACTTACACTAAAAGCTTTCATTGATAAAGTCATCAGCAACGATCCCGTACCCGGCGGAGGCAGTGTCTCGGCGCTCAACGGTGCACTGGCAGCTTCGCTTGCCGCCATGGTTGCCAACCTGACCGTCGGACGAAAGAAATACGCCGAAGTGAACGACCTCATGCAGGAACTTGCCGGACGCCTGGAAAAGACAGCCGGCAGACTGCTCGCCGATGTCGACCGTGACTCGGACGCCTACAACCGGGTGTTTGCCGCCTTCAAACTGCCCAAAGAGACGGATGAAGAAAAGGCTGCACGCAGCGAGGCCATCCAACGCGAGACGAAATACGCCGCAGAGGTTCCGATGGAAGTGGCACGTGCCGTCCATGACATCCTGCCGCAAATAGCCACCGTGGCACAACGGGGCAACTCCAATGCCGTAACCGACGCATGTGTGGCAATGATGTGTGCCCGCACGGCTGTGCTGGGAGCATTGCTCAACGTGAAAATCAACCTGTCGTCCATCAAGGACGAAGCCTACGTAAAGGCCATGAGCGAAGAAGCTGCACGCTTGGAAATCGACACGATGGAGCAGGAACGCAACCTACTGTTATACGCCAAAGAACAACACGGATTATGAAACACAAGAACGTCTACCTGATAGGGTCGGAAGACCTCACCTTCGAAATCATCGAACGGATTATCAACGAGAACCTCAAACTGGAACTTGCTCCCGAAGCCAAGGAACGCATCGAACGGTGCCGCGACTACCTGGACCGGAAAATCGAGCAGTCGGAACAACCGCTCTATGGCATCACCACCGGCTTCGGCTCCCTCTGCAACCGCAACATCTCCCCGGACGAACTGAGTACACTTCAGGAGAATCTGGTGAAGAGCCATGCCTGCAGTGTGGGTGCGGAAATGCCCCACGTCATCGTCAAACTGATGTTCCTGCTGAAAGCCCATGCACTCTCATTGGGACACAGCGGCGTGCAGCTCATCACCGTACAACGCATCATCGACTTCTTCAACAACGACGTCCTCCCCATCGTCTACGACCGTGGCTCTCTGGGTGCATCGGGCGACCTCGCTCCACTGGCCAACCTCTTCCTGCCGCTCATCGGCGTGGGTGACGTCTACTACAAGGGGAAACGTTGCGAAGCCATCAGCGTGCTCGACGAATTCGGTTGGGAACCGGTGAAGCTGAAGAGCAAAGAAGGACTGGCACTGCTTAACGGCACCCAGTTCATGAGCGCCAACGGTGTGTTTGCCATCCTTAAGGCACGCCGCCTGATGCAACGCGCAGACCTCATTGCGGCCATGTCGCTCGAAGCGTTCGACGGACGCATCGACCCCTTCATGGACTGCATCCAACAGATGCGTCCGCATCAGGGACAGATTGAGACAGGTGCTGCCTTCCGCCGCATCCTGGAAGGAAGCGAACTGATCAAGCAGCCCAAGGCACATGTGCAAGACCCGTACTCCTTCCGCTGCATCCCGCAAGTGCACGGGGCAACGAAGGATGCCGTCCGCTATGTATCGTCTGTCCTGCTCACTGAAATCAACTCGGTCACAGACAATCCCACCATCTTCCCCGATGAGGACCTGATTATCTCCGGTGGTAACTTCCACGGACAACCTCTGGCCCTGGCATACGACTACCTTGCCATTGCATTGGCAGAGCTGGGCAATATCTCCGAACGTCGTGTCGCCCAACTCATCATGGGGCTGCGCGGACTGCCGGAATTTCTGGTTGCCAATCCGGGACTCAACTCGGGCTTCATGATTCCGCAATATGCTGCCGCCTCCATGGTCAGCCAGAACAAGATGTATTGCTATGCCGCCAGCAGCGACTCCATCGTGTCGAGCAACGGACAGGAAGACCATGTCAGCATGGGTGCCAATGCCGCCACGAAGCTTTACAAGATCATGGACAACCTCGACCACATCCTTGCCATCGAGCTGATGAACGCCGCCCAAGGTCTGGAGTTCCGACGTCCGCTGAAAAGCTCACCTGTCATCGAACGTTTCATCGACGAATACCGCAAGGAGGTCCCCTTCATCAAAGAAGATATTGTCATGTACAAGGAAATCCACAAGACAGTGGCCTTCCTGAAACGTTACAAGATGGAACACTAGGCAAATTTTCCCATTGATACCTATGAGCAACCCCGCGCATGCCATTCCCTCCAGGAAGATGGATGTGCGGGGTTTCGCATGTATACAACCATTCACTCACTGCACGCCGATGAGCTTGTGCAACTGCAGGCTGAGACGCCAATGAGGATGCTCCAGGATGTAAGACAAGGTCTCCGGAATGTTTGCCCCGGAACAGGGTTGAAGAAAGTAGTGAGAGGCTTTGCCGGTAAAATAACGTTCCACATCTTGTCCGATATAGACAACCTTGATTTCATCGCATGCCTGCAAGACGACCTCCGCCCCTTCTTTGGGAGAACAAGTCACCCAGTCAATCCCCTCCGGCAAGGGACGGGTTCCGTTGGTCTCAATGCTGACATGAAAACCTTCGGCATGAAGACGGTCGACAAACGCCTGGTCAATCCACAAGGAGGGTTCCCCACCGGTCAGGATGACCCGGCGCGAAGGAAAGGCAGACAGGCGCCCCATGATTTCGTCATCAGTCATCCAGACCCCGTCTTCGTGACGGGTATCACAAAAACTACAATGAAGATTGCAACCGCTGAAACGGAGGAACACAGAGGGCGTACCGGCATGATAACCTTCCCCCTGGATGCTGTAGAAAATCTCGTTAATCTTTCTCATAAACAGCCACATTCCCTTCCGACTCGCGGACTTCGACCTTGAAACAATGCTCCACATGCTCGCAAACCCAACGAGCGATATTCTCAGCTGTCGGGTTGAAAGGCAACACATCGTTGAGATGCTTGTGGTCGAGCCGGTCGTGAATCTGCTGCTTGATATGAGAGAAGTCTACCACCATACCGTCGGCGTTCAACACTTCGGAACGACAATAGACGGTAATAATCCAATTGTGACCGTGAAGATTTTCACACTTGCTGCGGTATGACAGACGCAGTGCATGGGAAGCGGACACTTCCATCCGCTTGATAACAGTGTACATGTTCGTTAGTGGTTAAAGTGAATAATAAGATGCCTGTCGCCTAATGTCACCTCAGCAACGGCAGCGCAAAGATAGAAGTTTCATGCCGGACAGCCAATCTTATGACATGAAAAAAGTGTGCCGACGATTGCCTGTCAATGCGTCAACACACTTTTCTATCAGGAAAATCCTCTTCAGGATATTATCTCATCATTTAGCCAACAGCTCATCAAACAGCTTGGATATGGAAGGCTCGGAAGGACGCGGAGCGTCTGCCTTCACAATCTTGCCTTCACGATCCAACAAAATGAAACGGGGGATTCCGGTAATCATGAACTTATCCATGAAGTCGTCCTTGGGTCCCATAAAGAGCTGGATGCCCTTCATGTCTCCGTCCTTCACCATCTTTTCCCAAGCAGCCTTGTTGCTGTCGCATGACAGACTGACAAAAGCAATATCCTTCCCCGCATACGCTTCTTCCAGCTTCTTCAGGTGGGGCAGCTCGCCACGGCAAGGACCACACCATGTAGCCCATACGTCAATATATACATACTTGCCTTTCAAGTCAGCCAATGAAACAGACTTCCCCTTGATATCCGGACAGGTAAAGGTCGGAGAAGGTTTCCCCGCCTTGACTGCTTCCCATTGGGTGCAGGTCTCGTCGAAACGTTTGGTCAGAGCAGGATCCTTCACATTCTTATGGTAGAAATCAATCAGTGCTTCAGCCCCGTCAACACCGGACCTTGACACCTTATCATAGATGTAGGCATCAGTCACATATTCCAATACCTTCGGTTCCTTCACATGAGCTGTCAGGTAATCCATGAACTGTTGATCCATATCCCCATTTCCCATACGCAGTACATTGGCATACACCGCGTTGGTAATGAACTCACGGTATTCAGGATAGCTCATCAACGAAGCATCAATCGGCGAAAGCTCCTGCAACTTGGCATAGTATGTATCTGAAGGAGTAAAGTCGGCGACATTATTCAGATACTTGTAGTAGTTCTGATACAGCGGGAGCAAGGCGTAGGAGGCATATTTCAGACGTTCCTGTTCCTGCCGGGTGAAGTTTTCCGGCAATTGTGCCTTGTTCAGTGCATCCATATTCGCCTGATAGACACTGTCCACACTGTGGAGGAATGCATCTTCTGCACGCTTGGCAGCAGTAAAGCTCATCTTGGCAAACTGAGTCGTATTCAAATAGCGGTTCACGGCAGCATTGTCACCGGCAAAATCAACATTCTTGTAAAAGGTCTCTCCATCGAAAGACACCTGCAAGTCCTTATCCGGTTCGAGGAACAGCGTACGCGAAGAGCGCCCGTACTTCATCTGTACATACTGAGGATTGAAACCGTTGACCTCAATCACTCCTTCCCCATTGGTCAACGCAACGGTTTTCTCCGTCCCGTCAGCATTCCAGGTCAAGGTCAGCTTAGCGCCTTCCACCGGATTGGTTACCTTAAATGTGTACTTTCCGGCCTGTGCCGAAACAGCCACCGCAAACAAACAAGCCGCACCGGCCCATTTTCTTACATTCTTGTTCATATTCGTACCTTTAACGGATTATATACTCTTGTTTCACTGACGCAAAGGTAAAACAATTATTGACAAATTATCAATGAAGCCCTGCATTCTTTCAGGCATTAAGCATTATTTAGTTAAGACAGCCCTTCAATCTCCCCGTTTACGATGTCAATATGTAAAGCCTGTGGTTCCTTGGGCAACCCGGGCATGCGCAGAATCTCTCCGGCAATTACTACCAGCATCTCCGCTCCTCGATTGAACACAATGTCCTGCACGTGAAACTCAAAGTTGTCCACGGCACCGTAGATTTTCGGATCGGTAGAGAACGAATATTGTGTCTTGGCTATGCAAATCGGGAAATGAGCGAGACCTAATTCAGCAACCTTCTTCAGCTTCTTCCGGGCTGTACCACTGTAAGTAATCATGCTGGCGCCGTACAGTCCGCAAGCGACCTTCGAAATCTTGTCCTCTACACTGTCTTCATTTTCATACGCATAACGCAATGGGCGGGAAGGATTCTCTTCAATAGTCTTCACCACCAGCCGTGCCAGCTCCATGGCTCCTTCTCCCCCTTCGGCAAAAGCATTGTTCACCGCAAATCCTACTCCCAGCTTCTGCTCGCAATGTCTGCGCACATAGTCAATCTCTTCCTCCGTATCGTTGGCATATTTATTGAATGCAACCACGACAGTCTGCCCGAAGGCATGCAGGTTGCGTATGTGCTTGTCCAGGTTGGCAAGTCCGGCCTTGATGCCCTCCAGGCTGGGTTCCTTAATCCTATCCAGGCTGATGCCTCCATGCATCTTCAATCCCTGTGCGGTCGCCACAATCACTGTCAGCTTAGGCTGAAGACCTGCCTTGCGGCACTTGATGTCATAGAACTTTTCAGCACCCAGATCGGCCCCGAAACCAGCTTCCGTAATGGCATACTCACCGTAGGTCAATGCCATCTTGGTTGCCAGGACCGAATTGCAACCATGAGCGATATTTGCAAAAGGACCTCCATGTACAAACGCCGGTGTATGCTCGGTCGTCTGAACCAGATTGGGTTGCAAGGCATCCCGCAGCAAGACGGTAATTGCCCCTGCCACTCCCAGGTCCTTCACCGTAAAAGGCTTACCATCCAAGGTGATTCCCAACAGGATATTTTCGACACGGCGGCGCAAGTCCTCCAGGTCCGTAGCCAGACACAAGATGGCCATAATCTCCGAAGCGGCAGTAATGTCAAAGCCGGATTCCTGCGTAATGCCATTCGTCTTCGGTCCCAGTCCTGTCACGATGTAACGCAGCGAACGGTCATTCACATCCAGGACCCTTTTCCAAAGTACTTCTTTCAATCCAAAACCATTATCCTGATTCTGATAAAGATAGTTATCCAGCAAAGCCGAAATCATGTTATGCGCCGAAGTGATTGCATGAAAGTCACCGGTAAAGTGCAGATTGATCTTCTCCATCGGCAGTACCTGTGCGTAACCGCCTCCGGCAGCTCCGCCTTTCATTCCAAAACAAGGACCCAACGAAGGTTCACGCAAGGCGACGATTGCCCGCTTCCCGATCCGGTTCAGTCCCAATGCCAGGCCGATGGAAACGGTCGTCTTTCCAATACCGGCTTTAGTCGGTGTAATGGCTGTGACCAGAATCAGATGATGCTGCTTCACCTTCTCTTCATCTATCGCTGCCGTCGATACCTTGGCGATATGACGTCCATAGTGTTCCACCAGGTCTACAGGCATTCCGTTTTCCCGAGCGACCTCCTTGATTTTCCGAAGCTCAATACTGCGAGCTATTTCAATGTCCGACTTCATGTTTTTCTCTTAAGTTTTTGGTTTAGGCCGCGAATTTACCGAAAAAATGGATTTCCCCAAGCCAAGAAGTATTTTTTCAGCTTTCCTCCATCCGGTAGCCATGCCCAAAAGCCACGCAACAAGGAGGTCATTGGTGACAATAACGGGGGGCACCTGTCATTTTGTATATAAGAAAGGTGTAATTCATAAACTATCTTAAGCCTGTCCCAAACAATTTGCTAGAAACATAGCATGTATCAAAAAATAATATCTATATTTGAAGCGTAAAATCAATGAATGACCTATGAAATATATCAGTCTGCCTCACAATATCACCCACCGCCTTCCTTTCTATCTGGCGATGGAGGAGTTTGTTGCCCGCAATCTGGATGAAGACGAATGCTTCTTCATGTGGCAAGTTGCTCCGACTGTGATTTTTGGCAGGAATCAACTTATTGAAAATGAAGTGAACCTTGACTATTGCCGCACCCACGGGATCCAGACCTATCGTCGGAAGAGCGGCGGAGGTTGTGTGTACGCGGACCCGGACAACATCATGTTCTCTTACGTGGCAAGAGCACAGAATGTCAACTTCACATTCGACCGTTATCTCCGTCTGGTGGCATTCGTACTACGTAAACTGGGCATACCGGCTGAAGCATCGGGCAGAAACGACATCCTGATAAACGGAAGAAAAGTGTCGGGAAATGCATTCTACCACCTGCCCGGGAAAAGCATCGTGCACGGGACCATGTTGTTCAATACCGATATGGAACACCTGGTACGGGCCATCACCCCTTCCAACGAAAAGCTGATCAGCAAGGGGGTCGAGTCCGCCCGACAACGGGTAACCAACCTTTCCGAACATACCGACATCGGTATTGAAGAGTTCAAGCAATTTGTCCGTGAGCAGCTATGCGAAAGCACCATCCAACTGTCTGAAGACGATGTCGCCATCATCAAGCAAATCGAAGCGGAATACCTCACCGATGAATTTATCTATGGCAACAATCCACGCTATACCCTTGTCAAACGGGGCAAAACACCCACTGCCGGAGAACTGGAGATACGCATGGAAATCAAGAATGGCATCGTGAAAAAGATCAACCTGCTGGGAGATTACTTCCTGACAGGAGACTTGGACAACGGACTGCTGAAACCACTGACCGGACTTCCCTATAAGGAAGAGGACTTCCGGCATGCACTGGAGTCTGTCAATGTCGGCAGCATCGTGTTGAACCTGGACACTGAACAGCTGTTGAACATCCTTTTCAAAGAAGACAAATAAACATCAAAAATATGCATACCATGGAAACTAACTTGAAAAGAACATGCTTGTATGACAAGCACATCGCACTGGGGGCTCAGATGAGTCCGTTCGGAGGCTTTGACATGCCCATCCAATATACTTCCATCATTGAAGAGCATAATGCCGTCCGCCATGCCTGTGGCATCTTCGATGTATCACACATGGGGGAAGTGCTCATCAGCGGTCCTGAAGCCGAACGACTCGTGGGACACCTGTTCACGAACGACGTACGGGAGATGCCGGTTGGCAAGGTGCTCTATGGCATGATGCTCTACCCCAACGGCGGTGTCGTGGACGATTTGCTGGTCTACAAAAAAGGAGCTGAGGAATTCTTCCTGGTCATCAATGCAGCCAACATCGATAAGGACTTCGCATGGATGCAGGAAAACAGCAAGGGCTTTGATGCCAAAGTAGAGAACCTCTCAGACAACTATGCGGAAGTGGCCGTACAGGGACCACAGGCTGAAGCACTCATCGAAAAGCATCTGCACATCACCGTATCCGACCTGGAATTCTATACCTTCAAGGAACTGGATATTGACGGACACCACGTCATTGTCAGCCGTACAGGCTACACCGGAGAAGACGGCTTCGAAATCTACAGCGACGACGCCTATATAAATAAGGTATGGGATATCCTTGTAGGCTCCAAGGAAGTGGCACCCTGCGGTCTGGGCTGCCGGGACACCTTGCGCTTCGAGGTAGCGCTTCCCCTCTACGGGCATGAACTGAGTCCGGAGATTACGCCCATCGAAGCCGGATTAGGCTCGTTTGTCAAAATGGACAAACCGGAATTCATCGGCAAAGAGGCAATTGCTCACCAAAAGGAGCATGGCATTGCACAGAAGGTCGTAGGCATCGAACTGCACGAAAAAGCAGTTCCGCGCAATGGATACGACATTGAAATCGATGGAGTACGCATCGGCTACGTGACGACCGGCTACCAGTCCATCTCCACCGGAAAAAGCGTCTGCATGGCACTCATCGACAGCCAGTATGCCACCTTGGGCACTGAAGTGGACGTCCGCATCCGCAAAAAGGTCTTCAAAGGGACCGTCTGCAAGAAACGCTTCTATCAGAAGAACTACAAGAAATAATAATCCTTTTTCCAATATTAATCTTAAAAACACAACAAAATGAGCAAAGTTATTGAAGGTCTGTATTACTCAGAATCACATGAATGGGTCAAAGTGGAAGGCAACTTTGGTTATATAGGTATCACCGACTATGCACAAAATGCCTTGGGCAACATTGTCTATGTGGATATGCCCGATGTAGACGACGAGATTGAAAAGGACTCCGAATTTGGAGCCGTGGAAAGCGTCAAGGCTGCCAGCGACCTCATCGCCCCTGTCAGTGGTAAAGTGGTCGAGGTGAATGAAAGCCTGAACGACGAACCGGAACTGCTCAACAAAGATGCGTTCGAGAACTGGATCGTCAAGGTCGAACTGTCCGACACAGCCGAACTGGATGCCCTGATGGATGCCAAAGCCTACGAAGACATCTGCAAAGAATAAGTAATTAACCGGACACACAGGCAGGAACAGACCCGTCCGCGCCTGTGTGCCCCTCAAAACCTGTTATACCATGAACTATAAATACTTTCCACATACGGAGGCCGACATCTGCCACATGCTGGAGCGCATCGGGATACAGTCATTGGACGAATTGTATGCCGATGTCCCCGAGAGCGTGATTTTGAAAAAGGATTATGACCTGCCGTCCTCCCTTTCAGAGACTGAAATCAGAACCTTCTTCCAACAATTGGGGAAGAAGAACCAACGACTGACTATCTTTGCCGGCGCCGGTGCTTACGACCATTATGCCCCCTCGGTCATCGCACAGCTTCTGTCGCGCTCGGAGTTCTTCACCGCCTATACTCCCTATCAGCCTGAAATCTCCCAGGGTACCCTGCAATATATCTTCGAGTTCCAGAGCATGATTTCCGAACTGACCGGACTGGAATGCACCAATGCCTCCATGTACGACGGAACGACGGCTACTGCCGAAGCCATGTTCATGGCAATAGCTGCCGGAAAGAAGAAGAACCGTATCCTGATTTCATCAACCGTACAGCCCAACACGCTCGAAGTGGTCAGCACTTACGCCAAATTCCGCGGCATTGAACTGGAACAGATCCAAGCTACTGACGGCGTAACCGACAAGGCAGACATGGAACGGAAACTCGAAGCGGGCGATGTGGCAGGCGTCATCGTCAGCTATCCCAACAAGTATGGCATCATCGAAGACTTCAGCGGATATGCGGACGCCATCCATGCAAAGAAAGGACTGTTCATCATACAGGCCGACCCGTCAGCACTTGCCGTCTTGAAATCTCCGGCAGAATGGGGAGCCGACATTGCCTGCGGCGACGGACAGTCACTGGGCATGCCGCTCAACTACGGCGGTCCTTACGTCGGATACCTGTCGTGCGTGAAAGACCTCGTACGCAAACTCCCCGGACGTATTGCCGGAGCAACCACCGACGTGGACGGCAAACGCGCTTTTGTCCTCACCCTTCAGGCACGTGAGCAACACATCCGTCGGGAAAAGGCCAACAGCAACATCTGCTCCAACCAGTCATTGATGGCACTGTATGTCACCATCTACATGGCACTCATGGGCAAGCAGGGACTGCGCGAAGTCAACGAACTGTCCTACAGCGGTGCCCACTATCTCCACGACCAGCTCCTTGCCACCGGTAAGTTTGAAGAACTGTTCAAGCAGCCGTTCCTGAAGGAATTTACGCTGCGTTCACTGGTTCCGGCAGAGACCGTACAGCAGAAGTTGCTGGAGCAAGGCATCTTCGGCGGAATCGAAGTCGACAAAGACTGCCTTTCCTTCTGTGTCACAGAGAAACGTACGAAAGAAGAGATTGATAAACTAGTTGCCATCATAAAGGAGATATAAAGCTATGAAATATTACGATAAACTGATATTCGAACTCTCCAAGGAGGGACGTAAGGGCTATACTCTCCCGGAGAACCGCTTGAAAGAATACACGCTCGCTTCCCTGCCGGAAGGACTCAAACGGCAGCAGGCACCCGAACTCCCTGAAGTCAGCGAGTTTGACGTGGTCCGCCACTATACCAACATATCCAACAAGAACTTCGGTGTCGACACCGGCTTCTATCCGTTGGGCAGCTGTACGATGAAGTACAATCCGAAAATCAACGAGGAGATGGCCGCCCAGCCGGCTTTTGCCAACTTGCATCCGCTCCAGCCTGCCGCAACCGCACAGGGGGCACTGGAAGTCTATTACAACCTGGCACATGCCCTGGCGGAGATTTCCGGATTGGCTGAATTTACCCTCAATCCTTATGCCGGCGCCCATGGCGAGCTGACGGGACTGATGGTCATGCGCCAATACCATCTCAAACGGGGCGACCTGAAACGTACCAAAGTCATTGTCCCCGACAGCGCCCACGGCACGAACCCCGCGAGTGCCGCCGTCTGCGGACTGAATGTCGTGGAGGTGAAATCCAAACCTGACGGACGCATCGACATCGAACACCTCAAACCGCTGCTCGACGACACCATCGCCGGCATCATGATGACCAACCCCAACACCCTGGGACTGTTCGAAAGCGACATCCTTGAAATCGCCGAACTGGTGCATGCCTGTGGCGGACTCCTCTACTACGACGGTGCCAACCTGAACCCCTTGCTGGGCAAATGCCGTCCGGGCGACATGGGCTTTGACATCATGCACATCAACCTGCACAAGACCTTCTCTACCCCTCATGGCGGCGGTGGTCCCGGCGCAGGACCTGTCGGTGTAGCCAAGGCGCTGGTCGACTACCTCCCCAGCCCACGGGTATGCAAGGCAGATGACGGCACGTTCTATTTGAGCCACCCGGCTGACTCGCTGGGACGCGTATCCGGCTTCATCGGCAACTTCGGCGTCATGATGCGTGCCTACACCTACATCCTGTCCCTGGGTAAGGAATACATCAAGTATGTCGGTCCGCTGGCAACCCTGAACGCCAACTACATCAAGGAGTCACTGAAGGACTGCTACTACCTCCCCATCGAAGGCATCTGCAAACACGAGTTCGTGTTCGACGGCCTGCTGGACAAATCGACGGGCGTCACGACGCTCGATGTCGCCAAGCGGCTGCTCGACTATGGCTACCATGCACCGACCATCTACTTCCCGCTCCTGTTCCACCAGTCCATCATGATTGAACCGACGGAAACGGAATCACTGGAAACACTCGACGAGTTCATCGACGTGATGCGCAAGGTCGCACGCGAAGCCATCGAATGTCCGGAGGAAGTGAAGACTGCGCCTCACCACACCCCGGTACGCCGGTTGGACGAGACCAATGCTGCCAAACACCCCATCTTGCGTTACCGCGACCTGGCGCAATAACCCCACACCCTGCCTATGATTACAAGTGACATATTGATTATCGGTGCCGGCCCGGGAGGATATGAGACTGCCGTGGCCGCCGCCAAGAAAGGAAAGACCGTCACCATCGTCGAAGCTGCCAAGGTCGGCGGCACCTGCCTGAACGAAGGCTGCATCCCGACCAAGGCACTTTGCCGGAACGCGGCTGTCATGGATGACCTGAAGGAAGCGGAGACCTTCGGCATCATGCAATGCTCCTACACGCTCGATTTCAACCGGGTCATGGAGCGCAAGAACCAGGTGGTGTGCTGCCTGCAGACCGGTGTGGAGACACTCCTGAAGCACAAGAACATCCACTTGGTCTACGGAAAGGCAAGCTTCCAGGATGCACATACCGTCAAGGTCGGCGAGGAGCTGTATCAGGCCGGACACATCATCATCGCGACAGGCTCCGTCACCAAGTACCTCCCCATCGAAGGGCTCCACCTTCCCGGTGTCCTGACTTCGAAGGAGATACTTGACATCGACCATGTCCCGCAACGCCTGTGTGTCATCGGTGCCGGAGTCATCGGACTGGAGTTCGCCTCCATCTTCAACAGCTTCGGGAGCCAGGTCACCGTCGTGGAATTCATGAAAGAGATTCTCCCCAACTTCGATACCGACATTGCCAAACGCCTGAAGCAGTCCCTCTCCAAGAAGGGGATTGAAATCATCAACCAGGCCGGCGTCAAGTCGGTGGAGCAACGGGAAGGGGGCGTACTGGCCGTCAACTACGAAGTGAAAGGGAACATCAAGACCTGCGAAGCCGACACCGTCCTGCTGGCTGTAGGACGTGCCGCCAACGTCGGTGCGCTCAACCTGGAGGACGTCGGTATCGCTTTCACGCCCAAGGGGATTGAAGTGAATGAGAACATGCAGACGAACGTGCCTCACATCTATGCCATCGGCGATGTCAACGGACGCTGCATGCTGGCTCATGCAGCCACCTTCCAGGGGATGCGTGCGTTGAACCACATCCTCGGAGAGGCGGACGACATCCGTCTCGACATCGTCCCGGCAGCCGTCTTCACTTCCCCCGAAGCCGCCATGGTCGGACTGACGGAAGAGCAGTGCAAGGCGCAAGGCATCGCGTTCACGGCGAAGAAAGCCTTCTTCCGTGCCAACGGCAAAGCCGTCAGCATGAATGAACCCGACGGACTTTGCAAACTGCTTGCCGATGCCGAAGGGCACATCCTGGGATGCCACCTCTTCGGAGCACACGCGGCAGACCTGGTGCAGGAAGTCTGCGCCCTGATGAACCGCCGGGCTACGGTCGGTGACCTGAAGGCCATCATCCACGCCCACCCCACCCTGGGAGAAGTGGTTCAGACCGCGGCACATGAATTTTGACCTAATGCCGGGAGGCTAACAGCCCACCCGGACTGATAAAAGCACAGAGACACGAAGATTCAGGAATCGCATCGGAGCATTACCGAACAGATTCCCGGTCTTCGTGTCTCTGTGTTTTTATTTTTTGCGGAAAGTACCTGGAGCGGAAGAAGACCACGGCAGGAGCAAGCTACCTCCCCGGCATGTATGCGATAAGACCCGGGGATAGACAGACCAAAGTATTATACTTAGCCTGCCTAAGTATTATACTTAGACCCCCTAAGTATAATACTTTGGTCCGTATAAGCCCGGCATGTACCGCACTCCTCCCCTGCCTTCAGGTGACTCTCCCCGGGCACATGCCCCGTATGCGCCGTGCCGTCGGCTTACTTCATGCACAGCTTCACGGCAGCCCAGTTGTGCTTCTCCTTGCAATGGATAAACTCCATGCCCAACCGCTCGCCTTCCGCACGGATAGCGGGGACGTCCTCCACGTAGAATCCGCTCATGAAAATGAGGGAACCCGGATGCATGCACGCCGCATAGCGCTCCATGTCAGCCAACAGGATGTTGCGGTTGATATTGGCGATAATGACGTCGAACGGGGCGCGTCCCTCCAGCAACGAGGCATCCCCCAGTTCGACCGTAATGCCCTCCACGTGATTCAGCGCGATGTTGTCGCGGGAGTTGTTCACGCACCAGTCGTCTATGTCTATTGCCGTCAGCGGACCTGCCCCCCGCTTGGCAGCAAGGATGGCAAGGATGGACGTGCCGCATCCCATGTCCAGTACCGACTTGCCCTTCAGGTCCGTGTCGAGCAACTCCTCGAGAATCAGGCTGGTCGTCTCATGATGTCCGGTCCCGAAGGCCATCTGCGGATTGATGACGATGTCGTATTCTGCCGACGGTACATCCTGATGGAAGGTGCTGTGGATGACACAGCGGTCACCGATGACGATGGGACGGAAGAAATGCTTCTCCCACTCCTCGTTCCAGTTCTTGTCTTCCATTTCCTTTACCTCGTAACGGATGGATGCCCCCTCGACCGGGAACGACGACAAGACGTCCTTCAGTGCATCCTCATCGAAGAGTGAAGCCTGGACGTAGGCCTGAACACCGCCGTCAATGTCAACAAAACTCTCAAATCCTATCTCGCCGCAAAGTGCCGAAAGCACGTCGTTGACGGTCTCCGTGCAAGGATGGGTATGGAAGGTCACTTCTAGATATTTCATAGCTGTCAAATAATAGTTAATGGGTTAAACGGGAGCAAAGATACGAACGATAGGGGGAAATCCCTACGAACAATTAGGGAAAATCCCCCGTCCGATTGTCCAAAGCTTTTTATCTTTGCATCAGAAAAAACAGGACTATTAATAAAGAAAGGAGACTGACGCTATGAAAAAGATTGGATGGCTTATTTGGATAATGGCGCTGCTGCCATGCCTGGCGATGGCGCAAAGCCCCGGCGACGACGTCTACTTTGTGCCCAAGAAGCAGAAGGATGACAAGAAGACCGAAAAGGTGACGGCCAAGTCGGCAGGTGACGTACTGAACGCCACCCAGAAGAAGGGCAACGGCGTGGGTACGGTTGTCGTCCGTGACTACACCGGACGCACACGCGACATCGACGAATACAACCGACGTGAATATGTAACAGGAAAAAATGACTTCTCCATCCAGGACGACACCCTCTACATTGACGAGCGTGCCGACAGTGACCTGCCGGGCGGATGGGTCGGCGAGTTCCAGGGCTCGCAGGATGACTATGAATACGCGGTACGCCTGATACGCTTCCGCAATCCGGCCTATGCCATTCCGGTGAGCAGCCCGCTCTATTGGGACGTGGTCTATGGGACGGCACTCTTCCCGTCGTGGAACTGGAATGTCTACGACGACGGGCTGTATGCCTACGTCTTCCCGACCTTCTCCAACCCGCTGTGGTGGAACTGGCGCTATGACCCCTGGCCCTCATGGAGATACAGTTACTGGTACGGTCCCCGTTATGCATGGGGAGGATATTGGGGCGGTCCGTACTGGGGATGGCATCATCCGCGTCCGCACTTCCATCCGTCGTATGCCCCTGCACGTCCCTCGTTGACCGTGCGACGCAACCCCAACTATGTCTCCGGCTCTTACCGTCCGCGTAACACGGTGCGTCCGTCAAGAAACGGCTACGGGAACTATACGCGTCCGAACATCAACCGACGGCCCTCGGCCACGGGACGGGTGGTACGCCCCACACGTCCGAATGTGAACAACGACGGTGTGCGCGGCAACTCCACCTACACGCGTCCGAACATCAACCGTCCGCGGAGCATGGACTATGACCGTCCGAGCAGCACCCGCACACGCAACGTGGACCGTGAACGCCCGACGCGCATGGAGCGTCCGTCCATCCAACGCAGCAACTTCGAGCGCCGCTCCACCCCTGCCAACCGTCCGGCAAGACGACCGAGCGTAGGTGGCGGAGGCGGTTCGAGAGGACGCCGATAAAACGACAGTGTGTGTGAATGTATTGTTTAAATGAATCAACTAACCTAGGAGTATTCTCTATGAAAAGTATCTATAAACTCTCTCTACTGGCCTGCCTGGGAGGTCTGTCGCTGACGACACAGGCGCAGACCTCCTACAACGCCGGTCTGCTGATGGAAAACCAACTGAACGGTACTGCCCGCTTCATGGGCATGGGCGGTGCCATGAGCGCCTTGGGGGCAGACCTGTCGACCCTTGCGACAAACCCGGCAGGTATCGGACTGTACCGGAGCAACGACGTCGCCTTCTCATTGGGCTGGTTCCAACCGACGGCAAAGGCTGAATTCAACGGAGAAAGTACCGACACGAAGCACTCGAAGTTCTCCTTTGACCAGATAGGCTTCGTCTATTCCAGCAAGGTGGGAAACCGCACTGCCATCCGTTTCCTGAATTTCGGCTTCAACTACCGGAAGGTGAAGAACTTCAATTCCGACTTCGACATGATAGGTCCCATGCCCAGCGGCGACTCCTATTCACATAACATCAGAGCCAACCTGCAGGCAGCAGGGAACACGCCGGAGGACTTCGACAACGTATTGAACAGCAACAATCCGTTGGCAGACACCAATTACAGCTGGCTCAGCATCCTGGCGGGTGAAACGGGCTACGTCTCCCCGGGGCTGGACAACAAGGACTTTGACACATGGGGTGCCGACTACATCGGCTTCCACAGTGAAAACAGGGGTGGCATCAATGCCTATGACTTCAACCTGGCACTGAACATCAAGGACCGCGTATACCTGGGAGTTACCCTGGGCGTCTACGACCTCGACTTCGACCGCTACTCCTACTACTACGAAAGGCTGTTCAGTGACAAGCTGCCGGACGAAAGTCCGCTGATGACCCTGGAGAACCAGTACAGCCTGGAAGGCTCAGGCTTTGACATCAAGTTGGGACTCATCTTCCGTCCGATGGAATATTCGCCCCTGCGCATCGGCCTCGCCGTACATACCCCCATCTGGTATAACCTGAGCCAGTGCTATGCGGCAGCCATGGGCATGCAAGACTATCAGGGGCAGGACTGGAACAGCAGCACCGGTTTCACCGACTGGTATGACTACAGCCTGCGCACCCCGTGGAAGTTCAACCTCAGCGCCGCCTACACTTTCGGTCAGAACGTCGCGCTTGATGCGGAATATGAATACGCCGACTACAGCAAGGCGAAGTTCACCGACCCGAATGGCTATGACCTGGACTACTCCAACCAGCTGGTATCCGAGGACCTGAAGGGAGTCCACTCCTTCCGCATTGGCGTAGAGGGACGCATCTTTGACGACATCAGCCTGCGCGCCGGCTATGGTTATACCAGTGCCCTGTACAAAGAGCTTGCCTACAAGTACGATGCTCCGACAGCCATCGAGACGGACATCGACTATATGAACAACTACGATGCCCACAGCCTGAGCCTCGGTTTGGGACTCCGCTTCGGAGGGTTCTATGCAGACATGGCATACGTCTATACGCACCAGAAAGCCGACTTCTATCCCTATTCGAACATGATATTCGAGCAGGCTGACCCACTGACGAAAGTCACGCACGCCGACAACCGTGCCGTGTTCACCCTGGGCTACCGCTTCTGAGTAAGCGCGAAGCATCTGAACAAAGACGCCGCAGAACCATCCAGCTCTGCGGCGTCTCTGTTTGTCAGACTCCTTCATAATGCAGCCTTAATATCTTCCGGGTATGCTCGTCCACCCGGAAACGGTTGTCGATACGTTCCCCCACGACCCAGGCGACACGGTCTCCGTCCCATAAGAGCCACTGACGTTCCTTGCGATTCAGCGGGAACTTGCGGTCCGTCATGTAGTCGCTCAGGAGCTTCTTCCCCTTCATCCCGAAAGGTATGAACCAGTCCCCACGGGCGACACGGCGCAGGGTCAGCGGGAACGTCAGCTTGTCGGCATCCAGGCAGGCGAACTCCCTTCCACGGGGTATGTCGACGTCCGCTCCTCCGGGCATCATGCTCCAAGACACCCGTCCCATCCCGTCAGGCAACGGGATGCTCCCTTCAGCCGAAGCTATCTCCAGGCATCCCCACTCCCCTTCCGTCAGTGGATAAAGCAACCAACAGTCCCTGTCCACCACGACCTCGTGGGTGAGCGAACGGAACCGGCGTCCCGGAACCGACGTTGCCGAAGCGTAAATGGCTTCCAGTTGTGCCGGGCGGAATCCGTAAGGCGACAGCAATTCATAGAGCAGGCTCTTGGGTGCCTCACTGGCGCATAAGGCTGCCTGCCGGATGCGTATGCCCCCATCGGGCAGTCGCTCAGCCACTCGTTGCTGCTCCTCCGCCATTACCTTATTATATAGGGCTGCCACATCTGCCAGCCGTTCCGCGGTAGCAGCCAGTCCTTCGTGCACCGAGGGGTTGAGCTGTTCCATCAGCGGAAGCAGATGGAGCCGTATCTTGTTGCGCGTAAAGTCGTCGTGCAGGTTGGTGCTGTCGGTCACATAGTCCTGTCCCCTCTCCTGCAAATAGCGTTCAATCTCCTGACGGGAGACTGCCAACAGCGGACGCACGACATGACCGTTGCGCGGACGAATCCCCTTCAGTCCGTTGATGCCCGTACCGCGAATCAGATTAAGCAACAAAGTCTCCACACTGTCATCCCGGTGATGCGCCACCGCAATCTCCCCAGCTCCACACTCCCGGCGAATGCGTTCAAAAGCCTCATAACGCAATTCCCGTGCAGCCATTTCGATGGAAAGCTTATGCTCCCGCGCGTACGCTTCAGTCTGAAAATGTTCAACAGACAACGGCACAAGAAGGCGTTCACACAAATCACGCACAAACGCTTCATCCCGGTCGGACTCCGCCCCTCGCAAATGGAAATTGCAATGCACCGCATGCAAGGCATACCCCAGCTCCCGGAGCACACAGAGCAGCGCCACCGAATCAGCCCCGCCACTCAATGCCACAATTACCGGCACATCAGCCGCTAACAGACGGCCGGCAGCAATATAGTCAGCTATTCTTTTCGTAAACATGCTGCAAAAATAGTCAAATCCAGGCAGGATGGCATCGTCTCCGGGACCAAGCGATGGGACGAGCACGGCTTATTTAAAAACATTCTAAATAAGTTTGCAGTCTGATGAGAATAAAATATCTTTGCAGGCACAAACTTACAAACACACTTATATGCGACTATCAGAACTCAACACCGGAGAAAAGGGAGTCATCGTAAAGGTGCTTGGACACGGAGGTTTCCGCAAACGAATCGTGGAAATGGGCTTTATCAAAGGCAACACCGTGGAAGTCATCCTGAATGCTCCCTTGAAGGACCCCATCAAATATCGCATTCTTGGCTATGAGATTTCCTTAAGACGCCAGGAGGCAGCCATGATTGAAATCGTCAGCGAAGAAGAAGCCAAGCAACTCATCCAGACCGAATACAAGGAAGGCATCACCGAGGAAATCCCCATCGAACAGGTGAAGGATGTCGCACGGGACAAACGGCGTACCATCAACGTTGCGCTGGTGGGCAATCCCAATTGCGGGAAGACCTCCCTGTTCAACATCGCGTCCGGAGCACACGAGCATGTGGGAAACTACAGCGGTGTGACGGTAGACGCCAAGGAAGGATTCTTCGAGTTCCAAGGCTACAAGTTCCGCATCGTCGACCTCCCGGGCACCTATTCCCTCTCTGCCTACACGCCCGAAGAGATGTATGTACGGAAGCACATCATCGAACAGACCCCGGATGTCATCATCAACGTCGTGGATGCATCCAACCTGGAACGCAACCTCTACCTGACGACCCAGCTCATTGACATGAACGTGCGTATGGTCATTGCCCTGAACATGTTTGACGAACTGGAAGCCAGCGGCAACAAGCTCGACTACCGCATGCTGGGCAAAATGCTCGGCGTCCCGATGGTCCCCACCGTGTGCCGTACCAACAAAGGCATCGACCACCTGTTTCATGTCGTAATCAATATCTACGAAGGAGGTGACTTCCTCGACAAGAACGGGGAAATCAATCCGCAAATCCTCCAGGAGCTGCAGGACTGGCACAAGACGGATGTACCCTCCGGATATGAGGACCACATGGCGGACTTCACCCAAAACTATGAAAACGGCAATCCCAAAGAACGCCATTCCTACCGGCACATACACATCAATCATGGTCCGGAACTGGAGATGAACATCGATGAGGTGAAGAAAGCCATCTCCCGGAACGAAGACATACGTTACAAATACTCGACCCGCTTCCTCGCCATCAAGCTGCTGGAGAACGACAGCCAGGTCGAGGGGATCGTCCGTCAACTGCCCAACGGTGAGGAAATCCTCCAGACACGCGACAGAGCAGAAAAGCGTATCAAGGAGACACTCAACGAGGACAGCGAGGCGGCATTGGCCGACGCCAAATATGGCTTCATCGAAGGAGCCTTACGCGAGACGTTCACCGACAACCATTTGCAGAAAGAGCAAATGACAAAGGTCATCGACTCGATTGTCACTCATCGCATCTGGGGCTTTCCCTTCTTCTTCCTCCTGCTCTTTGTCATCTTTGAAGGAACCTATGTACTGGGTGACTACCCCATGCAGGGCATCGAATGGCTGGTGGAACAAATCGGTACGCTCGTCCGCAATTACATGCCCGAGGGACCGCTGAAAGACATGATTGTCGACGGCATCATCGGCGGTGTGGGCGGTGTCATCGTCTTCCTGCCCAACATCCTCATCCTGTACCTGTTCATATCCATCATGGAAGACTCGGGATACATGGCACGCGCGGCATTCATCATGGATAAGCTGATGCATAAAATGGGGTTGCATGGGAAATCGTTCATCCCCCTCATCATGGGCTTCGGATGCAACGTACCCGCCATCATGGCCTCACGTACGATTGAGAACCGCAAGGCGCGCCTTGTCACCATGCTTGTCACGCCGCTGATGTCATGCAGTGCGCGTCTGCCCATCTACCTGGTACTTATCGGCGCTTTCTTCCCGAAACAAGGCAGCCTGATACTGCTGACGCTCTATGCAACGGGTATTCTGCTTGCCATCCTGCTGGCACGTCTGTTCAGCCGTTTTCTTGTAAAGGGAGACGACACCCCGTTTGTCATGGAACTCCCTCCCTACCGTATGCCAACCAGCAAATCCATTTTGCGGCACACTTGGGAGAAAGGACGCCTGTATCTGAAAAAGATGGGAGGAATCATCATGATTGCCTCCATCATCATCTGGTTCCTGGGCTATTACCCCAACCATGACGCCTATCCCACTGAAGCCATCCAGCAGGAGAACTCCTACATCGGACAAATCGGCAAAGCGATAGAGCCTGTCATCGAGCCTTTAGGATTTGACTGGAAGATGGGTATAGGCCTGTTGACCGGTGCCGGCGCAAAAGAGCTTGTGGTAAGTACGCTGGGAGTACTTTATGCCGACAATGGCGACATCGAGAGCGTAGAACTCGCCAAACGGCTTCCCATCACCCCGCTGGTTGCCTTCTGCTACATGCTCTTCACCCTGCTTTACTTCCCCTGTATTGCTGTAGTTGCAGCCATCAAGGGAGAAACCGGTAGCTGGAAGTGGCCGCTATTCACGACCATCTATACCACGGCATTGGCATGGATTGTCGCCTTCCTGGTTTACCGGATAGGACTTTTATTCATGTAAAAACGAAAGAACACTATGGACTATCAGGACATCATCGTTATCCTGGTCGGCATCGGATGCCTTCTTTGGATTGGAGTACGTATCTATCGGAGTTTCAAAAGCGTAGGGGACAATGGAGACCCCTGCGCCAATTGCCCGACAGGCTGTGAGCTCCATCAAAAGCTGCAAGAGAAACGCCGTACTTGCGAAAAAAATCAAGGAGGAAGCAAAAAAAGTTGCTGCGAATAGTTGGAGATATAAAAATTTGTACTACCTTTGCAACCGCAAAACCAAGGGAACAAGGTTTACAAAAAGCAGCAACCAAGATGGTTCCTTGACCGAGTGGCTAGGTAGCGGTCTGCAAAACCGTCCACGGCGGTTCGAGTCCGCCAGGAACCTCTCGCAAGAACGACGCGGGAAGGAAGTTTGGGTGAGTGGCTGAAACCAGCAGTTTGCTAAACTGCCGTACGGATTTCCCGTACCGGGGGTTCGAATCCCCCAGCTTCCGCGACATATATAAGGCGCTTTCGTCTAGCGGCTAGGACACATGCCTCTCACGCATGGAACACGGGTTCGATTCCCGTAGGCGCTACAAGGTGAGAATGAAGGAGTTATCTAAAAAGATAGCTCCTTTTTTTGTTGCGTAATATTAAAATATGTTCCGTTTTGGGGTGTTTTTTGGGCTCAGTTTGTTTTCTTGGGGATTTAACAAATGGGGGATAAATCTTATCTTTGCCAGATGAAACATAAAGCCATAGATTATAAATCCGTTTTGTCTTTATTCCTTCCCAAGG